>JAEEGL014472975.1_pt1 | contig 95885 bp, 76 predicted proteins | sample 9134231 | NCBI WGS metagenome assembly JAEEGL01 (sample SAMN16246548, study PRJNA631951) | gut metagenome | biome: gut microbiome; feature: rumen; material: fiber-attached | host: Bos | place: Iran: Karaj | collected 2018-10 | reverse complement strand
CTGCAAGAGCCCCGACACGTGGCACGCCAACAGCCGTGTTGCATCCATGATGGTCTATGACACCTGCTGCTGCGACCGGTGGCACACACCGCTCTTTTGCGACTATTACAACCCTTCGCCCGATTACTTCAAAGGCTTTGAGTACCTCCCCAAGCAGCTCCGCGCTACCGCGCCCGTCGACTTCACCTGGCAGGGGCTCACCGATGCCGCCGAAATCATCCACATCTCCGACTACTACGGCAACAAACCTGCTACCGAATTGTATTTTGCCATCGCCGCAGTGGCCAAAGGCAACAGATACAGTGATATCTGCGTCTCTGAGATAGTCCTTCTGGGAGAGTAGGAAGCCATCTTTCTCACTTTTTTTTCAATAGCGGTGTAAGATTTTGCTCGTTCATGCGACTACTAAGTATGAAACGTCAATCAAAGGAAATATCGCAATTCGAAGCCGACTATCTGCCTCTTCAGCCCGCCATGCAGCGCATGGCCGAGCGCCTTCTGGGCAATGAGGATGAGGCCGCCGACGTGGTGCAGGATTGTTTTGTAACCCTTTGGTCCGAACGCGAAAGCCTGAAAAGAGTACTCAACCGCGAGGCTTGGTGCATCACCTTGGTCAAGCGCCGCTGTGTCGACCTCATGCGGCGTCGCCGTCCCTCGGTCAGCATCGACGCTCTTGCCGATGTGGCCGACGAGGATTTCTCCGACCGCGACGAATTGCAGCAGCTGGCCGTCACACTCATTGGCCGACTGCCTGAGCGTCAGCAACAAGTGTTGCAAATGAAACACTTCGATGCTGTCGATACAGCCACCATTGCCCGCACGCTCCATATCACCGAGGGCAATGTCTACACCATCCTCTCCCGTGCATACAAGTCAATTAAACAAATGCTTCTAGACTATGAAAAAGAATAGCAACACCCCGCCGACGCTCGAGGACCTCCTGTCGTCGATAGAACATCAAGGCCGTGATGCCCGCCGTCGCGAACAAATCATGGCGATGCTAGAGCGCATGGCCGCCGAGGAGTCCGCCGCCCGCCGCCACACTGTGCGCCTGTGGACAGTGCGTGTGGCAGTGGCCGCCAGTGTGATGGGCATCATCATGACTGTCGCCCGTTTGATGCAACCCCAACCGCAGCCTGTGGGCTCCCAGATGGCCCAGGCTCCAAGCATTGTTCCGCCTGTTCTCCATAGTGATTCTGTGCTGCGCTCATCCGAAACGGCCACGGTGTCGCCAACCCAAGCTCCGGTCACCCTGCAGCCTTCGGCCGCATCAGATACGCTTCCCCGTATGGTTCATACTATGGAAGGTGAAAGCTCCGAGGCGGCGGCTCCCATGCTAGTTCATCCCATGCCCGCGCAGTTTTTGGCCGAGGCCGAGATGGCGGCTCTCCCCGACGGGGACATCCGTTCACTCCAACAGCCGCAAATGCCCCTCGAGACTCTAGCCCAGTCCGAACCTGCCACTGCTCCCGAGGCTCCCCAGGACGACACTCCCGCCGTCAAGACCAAACCACGCGGCAATTCCTTCTTCAAACTGTTCGAGCCTAAACCCAGCATGATGGAAGGTACAATGTTGGCATTCCATATAATTTAGTAACATCCATTAAAATACCCATATTATGAAACACCTATCCGTCATTGTCGCACTTCTTGTGCTCGCCACCAATGTCCACGCGCAGGCCGATACCTCGGCTACCGGTGCCTGCGCCGATACCACCAACGAAAAGGCTTTCAATCTCACTCTTGGTCTGCAGGCATGTCCTACGTACTTCTTCACAAATAACACCCGTTCCCCATACGAAAGCCGTTGCGGATTCTCGCTCCAGATTCCGCTTTTGGTCCAATGGCAGATTTCCCCGCACTGGGGGCTGGCATCGGGACTTCGCTACGACTTCAATTGGAACCCTCTCTATTATAATGTTGAACCCGCTGCCGACCAAGGCCTTCAATTCCTTTCCACTCCTACCACCTCCACGCAATATTCCCATCTTTTCTGCAGCTATCTCGGCATCCCTCTTCACGTTAATTGGTATCCCTGGCCCAAATACAGAAACGACCTCTGGCTTACCTTCGACATTTTTGCCGCCTATGCAGTCAATAGCCATTTCGTCATTAAGAACCACCAGGTGGAATCGTCGGGGGACAACCTTTCCATCTCCACACAGCGACAAACCGTCAGCTCGCCCATTCAGCCTTGGAAGCTCGAATTGGGCCTCACCGTCGGCACCAACCGCTTGGGCTTCATCCATGGCGTAAGAGTGTTCACCAACTGCCTGCCCACCTACATCGACCCTTCCACCCACAATGCCTACTACACCTCCGGAATTAGTGTCTATTTTTAATCATATCTTCAAAAAATACCTTATCATGAAAAGAACCTTATCCCCAACCGGCAAATCTACCATGCTTGCCCTCGCTTTCTTCGTCGTAATGACTTTTGTCGGCCTCACGGCAGCCCATGCACAGAACGACACGCTCAATCCGCTCCTTTCCACCACAGGCCCCAACGTGTTGGGTGCGGGCCGCATACAGTGGAGCAGTTCGCTGGACTACTACCACCTTTCTCAAAAATACAATCAGGCACAGCCCCTCATGGCAACCAACAGCTTTGGCGCCACCACCAGCCTGCGGTTTGGCGTCGGCAACCGGGCCGAGCTCTCTCTCAATGTCTCCGGTGCCTACTCCCGGTTCTTTCCCCAACGCCTAGACATCACTCCCTCCAATGCCCAGAATTACTACCCGTCGGTTGGGGTCAAACTCCTACTGAACGAGGGTAGAGGCTGGCTGCCCAAAGTATCATTCTACACCCACGTGGGTCTGGCCATTGGTCAGAATGCCTATCAATCCAACCAGTGGTTCAAACAGGTGCAGCCCGAAATAGGCCTCATGTTCCGCAACAACCTGGGTGGCGGCTATGTGCTCGACTATTCCTTGGGCTATATGTGGAACGCCCTCTCCGGTCCCGGCATCGATATAAAAAACCAGATACAATACTCCATCTTTGCCCGCAAACTGGTTGGCGACCGCTACACCTTCGGCGTGGGCTTCGGCAACAACAACAGCGCCCATCGTTTTGCCGGCGACCTGGAATTCCGCTATCTTGCCAACCCCAACCTCCAACTTTCGGCACGTCTGGGAGGCACCTTCGGGTTCCAGTCAACCGACTATTCTGCCCAGGCCCATGCCCTCTTGGGTGTCCATTGGACCCTCCGGTAGGTCGACCGAACAGGCGACCCATAACACACATCCACTGGAGTCGGGCACGGACTGCAACAAAAACCCATCCGGCCAACTCCGGTGGCTTTCTTTTTTCCGACGGGCTCCGCCCATACTGCCAGCCCTAATCACCCACCCCGGGGCCGATACCATTAGTGTAAAGGTTTTGGTTTTAAAAAGATTTATTATCACAGCCTCGAAGAGGCTGAATATCAATAACACCGTACAAGCAATATACGGTGTCGCGACCGAATGGGAGCAACATCGTTTATTGCGCAGTGCGGTGACAGAATATACTCACTCCTAGCGTCCCGAAAGGACGCGACAATGAAAAGGTTTTGGAAAAAACAGTCATGTGTTGTACTAGAGCGAGTGTAGAGTGGGTTTATCTGGATATGGCATGCGCTTTTACAGGGGTGCATATTGGCCACCCAAGGGTTGAATAATTGGACAAATACCATCCGCCCGCAATCAAAATTGGCGAATGGTAAGTGTGTGATAACATGTGTTCTAACGAACTAATCTTTGTCGGTAGTAGGATAAATCAATTATTTTGTGTATTTTTGCAAATCGTTTTTTGTGATACAGTCACAAATACAATACTAACAATACGTCTAATAAATAATAACATGTTATGAGAAAAACAAGATTTATTATTTTTGCCATGCTGCTTGCTTTGGGTTGCAACAGCGCCAACGCCCAGATGTTTAACTTTGCAGACAACAACCACCATTTCACTCTTGGCGTCCAACTCGGCCAAGCCGGTGTCAATACCGACTACAGCGGTTTTGGTTGGGGTATCAGCACATCGTTGTATGGTGTGTATGTAGATTTCCTGTGTGCAGGTCCCAAGCATCGTAACGACCATCATGTCAATAGTTCACGTCCCAGCGACCACGAGGCTTTTGCCATCAATGTGGGCTATCAGATCCCCGTCACTTCGTGGTTGCGCATTGCCCCCATCATCGGCTATTGCCAAACCAACTACGGCTATACCGATATGAGCACCGTGCGTATCCATGTGTCCGGCAGATCCCACAGGGGCAGTATCTACCACGACTACTATCCACAGCAGCGTTTCCACGATTTCAACTATGGTGCCGGCCTTTTCATCCAGCCGTTCAAATACTTTGAAATCTATGGTGTCTACACCTCCCGCGCCATCTATGGTGGCTTTGCGCTCAACCTCAGCGCTTTCGCCGGCGATAAATAACATCCGCACCACTATCCCATAAGAGGGCGTCCCGCAAAGGATGCCCTTTTTCCTTTTCTAGCCCCACCGCCCGTCCAGCAGTCTTCCCCCGTCAATGCCTACTGGCTGATGCTTTCAATTTTCAAACAACAACTGTTTGTCCGTTACATGATATCTCCGCATCCATTGGGATAAGGGTAGTTCAGAAATATGGTGGGTTCTATAAATTCTGTATATATGTCGCGTCCCTTTGGGACGCAGTTCTCAGATGTCTGAATGTAACGGCACTGCGCCTTCGGCTTGTACCGTGTTAAGAATAGTCTCACCTCTCCGAGGTGATTAATCGAAGTCCCCGTATGTAATCGATGCTCATACCTAGAGCATTGGCATTAAAACCCCAACCAGTTTTATCCATCCTCCATTCCGCTTCGCCATCAACTCACATTCTAGTAATGCCTTACAAAATAGATGATTACCTGTACGGTTAACAGGACCTTAATAAGAGGTGGGGACAAGCTCAATAGTAACCGAAGCTGGAACGGTGTGGGAAAGGCGCGGCAGGGATAGTCAAATGTGATTTGAAAAAAGCAATCAAGGTCAAGGTGTTGGGTATCTTTGAGCCCAGAACCGTTGTGTTGTTGAAGGGAACTGGACTTCTCGCTATACACTAGTGCTTTCTAGCTTAGAGGGGATTTCTTTTTTTGCTATGTTGGAAAAAAGTTGTATCTTTGCAACGTCAAACACCCGAAGCCCGCAAGGGTAGGGGGTGGGAAACAGGACATATTAAAAAGACGTTGTAACAGCGTTTTATCTGCGGCTATTCTGAACTTCGCAACTTCAATTGACTCCGCAATAACGCAATGTTCAATGTCCATGTAGAGGCATATAGTATTTTACTATATACCGTCAGCGTGGGCTTCGGCATTGCTTATTCTGAGTCAAGGGCAATGCGAAGGCCTAGAATAGCGGGATAAGCAAAGTAGCAGATTCCCGCGCTTCTTTTTATATATCCTACAAACAAAACTGCACTTACTATGGCGCTTAGGGAATCACCGCCACTAATGGTCGAGTCCAAAGCGTATTATAAATGGCAGAAAAAAATAAGTATGGTCAGTATTTTACGATAAGGTTAATTGCTGATTTTATGGTTACTCTAATATCTCACTCCAAGGATAGTAGGGTATTAGAACCATCGTGTGGCAAAGGTGTATTCCTTGACCAATTGATTGAACATGGTTTTACAGATATCTCCGCATATGAAATAGATAAAACGTTAGATGCTAAATATAACTTTATAAAGTTTACAAGTTTTCTATCTGTTTCATTAGAAGAAAAATATGATGTAATTATAGGTAATCCTCCGTATATTAGATGGAAAAATATTGAGCCGGAGTTAAAGGTAGAACTGGAAAACAATGAATTATGGAACAGGTATTTTAATAGTCTGTGTGATTATTTATTTATTTTCATATTAAAAAGCATAGAACATTTAAAAGAAGGAGGTGAGCTAATTTTCATTTGCACTGAGTATTGGATGAATACGACTCATTCTGTATCATTGAGAAACTATATGTGTCAGAATGGCTATTTTACAGAGATATATCATTTCAAAGAGACACCACTATTTGAGAAAGTTACAGCATCGTTTATAATATTTAAATATGTAAAATCGAAAGAAAGAAAGGATAGTGTATGTCTATACCAGTATAACAAGGAGAAAGGACTACCTACAGTTGAAGAATTACGGAAAGGATCTTGTTTTGATAGATATACTATTCCACATTTTAAAGAAAATAGTCGTTGGGTGCTAGCAACGAAAGAAGTACAAGACAAAATAATGAGATTTGAAAACGTATGCGCTAAATCATGTGGCACCCTTTTTGAAACTGAATTATACAGGATTGGTGAATATTGTGACATTGGTAATGGAATGGTATCAGGATTAGATGTCGCCTTCCAGATAAATGATACTTCCAAATTAAACACATGTGAAAAGGACTCTTTAATATCAGTTCTGAAAGCGAAGGATTTGTGTTCATATATACATAAATCTACAACAAACTATATTTTTATACAAGAAGAAATAACTACTGAACAATTTGAAATAAAGTATCCTCACTTTGTAGAACATTTTAGACCATATCTAGATAAATTAAAATGTAGATATAGTTATAATAGAGTTATTCCCTATTGGGAATTTGTTTTTCCTCGTAATCAAAAACTATTTGAGAGACACGAGTCTAAAATCTTTGTTCCATGTAAAGAGAGAATTTCAAATAAAAATTATTTTAGGTTTTGCTATGCGTCACAAGGAGTTTACCCTACTCAGGATGTGACTGCTATTTATAGGAAAGCTAAAACAAGGGAATCAATCGAATACATCTTAGCATATTTAAACAATGAACGAGTGTTTGAATGGTTGGTGTTAAATGGAATTGTTAAAGGTGCGATAGTTGAGTTCTCGGAAGCCCCAATAGCATCAATACCTTTTAGACCAATAAAATGGGATGATGAAAAAGAAGTTATTTTGCATGACAAAATAACAGATGAAGTAAAAAAATACCGTACAACATCTTCTGATAGTAGCATAAATAATATTAGTTGTCTCTTTAATAGTTTGTTCAATGAATAAAGTGGATTTTTCAACAGTGGTATCTTCGGTGAAGAACCAAACTGTAGACAGGCCAAATAAGGCATCAGCAGGAACTCTTTCTGGTCACGCTGCTGGTGAGCCTTTTGAGAAAAGAGTGTATCATATACTAAAGGAGATGTACTCAAATAATATCTTCAAACAATATGAGTATCTAAATGACATTTTTTTGTGTCATCCTAAACATATTACTGTAGAGCAAAGATATGCCTTATTAGATTCACCTACGGCATTATTCTTGTTAAGCCGAGGGGATAAAGCCACAAGGGAATGGTCACCTGCAAATATTTTTGAAGAAAAACAAAATGACACGGCAGATATCTTATATTATGAGAATGGGTTTTATGACATTATCGATGTAAAGACAAGAAATGTAAGTAAATCGGCTCAACCTCCCAACATCATATCTGCATATAAGTTGGCTAGGATGTGCGCTTTAATGATTGACAATGAAGAGTATGATAGTATAAATATTGATTATGTTGAAATTGACTGGGTGGAAAAAGATTCATACTTAATATGTACAAATGCTCATCATGGCGACTTGTTTAAGGCAAATCCAAAAGAATTGTATATCAATTGGGCTGCTGCAATGCAAGTACAATTTCATGTTTGCGAATTGGATCAATCATGGAATGGTACGAAGGAGGAATGGGCAAGGTGTTATATAAAAGAATTTGTTAAAAGTGCCGAACACAGATGTGAAAAAATGCGTGAAACGTATGTATTGCCATTCTTGAAGTATATTAATAATTAGAGTACATTAAATTAGGGATTTGTTGATTGTGGAGGATAGAGCGTAGAGCAAAGTGGTGACGGTTTATGATGAGCTTGGTCGTGTGTTTGCCACAAATGTGATGAGGAGGGCTTGCTGTAGCGGTTTGATGTCCCCACCGCAGGAACACTTCTGATTCGGATTGGCGACTCGCCTGCCCGCAGGGTTGTAGTGGTTCGGTGATTGTTTTTTAACTATTTGCCCATTATGTCCCAGATGGGGACGGAAGAACACAGGCAGGGGTGTAAACCCCTGCACAATGATAATGATTAAACGAAACCCCGAAGGGGTGACACGCTATGCCTTGTTGGCGGTCTGTCGCCCCTTCGGGGCTTTATTTTATTGCAATGATGAACGGGGGTGCAACCCCCGTCTGTAATCAGCCAGTCCTTCGGACTTACCGACTGCTCGGATATTGTACGTTAGGGTGGGTTTGCAATTTGCAATCTGGTATATTTATTTCCGGCAGGGTGGTGTTTCGGTGATTATTTGATGGACTATTTGTTCATTAAGTCCCCAACGGGGACGGAAGAACACAGGCAGGGGTGTAAACCCCTGCACAATGATAATGATTAATCGGAACCCTGAAGGGGTGACACACTAAGCCTTGTTGGCGGTCTGTCGCCCCTTCGGGGCTTTATTTAATTGCAATGATAAACAGGGGTTGCACCCCCGTCTGTAATCTGCCAGTCCTTCGGACTTTTCGTTTGTTGTATGTTATGGCGGGTTTGCAATTTGCAACCTGGTAAAGTTATCTCCGGCAGGGTAGTGGTTCGATGATTATTGATGAACTATTTGCCCAATAAGTCCCCGACGGGGACGGCAGAACACAGGCAGGGGTGTAAACCCTTGCACAATGATAATGATTTATAGGAACCCTGAAGGGGTGACACGCTAGACCTTGTTGGCGGTCTGTCGCCCCTTCGGGGCTTTATTTAATTGCAATGATAAACAGGGGTTGCACCCCTGTCTGTAATCTGCCAGTCCTTCGGACTTATCGACAACTCGGATGATGTTTGTAAAGGCGGGTTTGCAATTTTCAATCTGGTATTTTTATCTCCGGCAGGGTGGTGGTTCGATGATTATTGATGAACTATTTGTCCATAAAGTCCCCGACGGGGACGGCAGAACACAGGCAGGGGTGTAAACCCCTGAACAATGATAATGATTAAACGGAACCCTGAAGGGGTGACACGCTACGCTTTGTTGGCGGTCTGTCGCCCCTTCGGGGCTTTATTTTTTCGTATCAATGATCGGGGGTTATACCCCCGCCTGTAATCTGGCAGTCCTTCGGACTTGTGGATTGTTTGTTTGTTGTATGTTATGGCGGGTTTGTAATTTGCAACCTGTTATATTTAACGCCTGAAGGGTGGTGGTTTTGTGGGTGCCTGTGCGAGATGGAAATCCACAAAAGTTGCTATATTCGTGGAATCAAATCCACAAAAGTTTAAACTTTTGTGGATTTGATTCCATAAAAGTTGTATCTTTGCATTGTAAAATACTGCTATAATGATACAGAGAATATTACATAAGGATATTGAAAGCCAATTATTTAAAGGTAAGGCCATCGTGCTGATGGGAAGTCGGCAAACAGGAAAAACGACGCTCTTGCGACAGATATTTGAGAATTCGGATGATGTTTTGTGGCTTTGGGGTGACGATGTGGACACTCAGGCGATGATGGAGAACATGACGGCGGCACGGATGTATAGCCTTTTGGGTGAGAAACGTGTTTTGGTGATTGACGAGGCTCAACGAGTGAAAGATATCGGGCTGCGGATGAAGGTCGTTACTGACCAGATGCCGGATGTACAGCTTGTTGCAACAGGAAGTTCTTCTTTTGAGCTTGCCAACCGTCTGAATGAACCGTTGACAGGCCGCAAATGGGAGTATAAACTCTATCCGCTCAGTTTCGGCGAGATGGTTGCCCACCATGGTTTGTTGACAGAGAGGCGGCTACTTCCCCATAGGCTGGTTTATGGATACTATCCGGAGGTGGTGACCTCGGTCGGCAACGAGCAAAGAGTGCTGAAAGAGTTGACGGATAGCTATCTGTATAAAGATGTGTTGACACTGGGACAGGTTAAGAAGTCGGATAAGATGGTGGCGCTCATGCAGGCATTGTCTTATCAGGTGGGGTCACAAGTGTCGTATTCCGAATTGGCAAACACGGTGGGGATTGATGTCAAGACCGTGGAGTCGTATATTGATGTGCTTGAGAAGTCATACATTATTTTCCGTCTTCCATCATTCAGCCGCAATATGCGGAATGAGCTTAAGAACAGCAAGAAAATCTATTTCTACGATAATGGCATACGCAATTCGCTCATTGCAAACTTTTCTCAGGTTGAGATGAGGACCGATGTGGGGGCCTTGTGGGAGAATTTTATTGTTTCGGAGCGGCTGAAGTACAATGACTATACTCACCGTTGGTGTAACCGCTATTTTTGGCGAACCCGTGAGCAGAAAGAGATAGACTATCTGGAGGAGTGCGATGGGGTTTTGAGTGCTTTCGAGTTTAAGTATAATCCACGAAAACACACCCCTGTCCCCAAGGGCTTTGCCGAGAATTACAAAGATGCCAGTTTCATGGTTGTAACTCCCGAGAATATGGAGGAGTTTATTTTGCAATAGAGGATTGGCATCAGAAATTCCCCGACGGGGAAGGCAGAACACAGGCCGGGGTGTAAACCCCTGCACAAATGGTAATGATTAATCGGAAACCCGAAGGGGTGACACACTAGCCTAGTTGGCGGTCTGTCGCCCCTTCTGGGCTTTGTTTTGTCGCAATGATAAACGGGGGTTGCACCCCCGTCTGTAATCTGACAGTCCTTCGGACTTATCTACTGCTTGGATGAGGTATGTAAGGGTGGGTTTGCAATCTAGTAGGTATACCAATCGCAGGGTGGTTGTGAGTTCCAATTCCTTGTTTCGGTCGTATAATATCATGATTCTCCCTTGTGTTTTAGTATTTTGAAATACTATATTTGTAATGCATTATTTATTAAAATGATAAGCAATCGTATTTATTGTATATCTTGCTATAAAGATAGTGTTTTTTGTAACAAACAATCTTTTCTTGAAAAAAAAGAATGATAGTAGTATCTTTCCTTTGAGATGGTTGAGGTAGCGAGTTTGAGAATAAACCAAATCGGTTATCAGTCCGACATTTCAATCAATTTTGTCTATTTCCAGTCTGTTTATGCCATATCAGCATTTCTTTATGATCCATGACGTTACTTGGACTCGGCATAGCAAGCGAGCTATCTCTGCTCTCGCTTTACTCAATGTTCGCTAGTGCTGTGCTCAATCTGCTCGAAACAAATACCAATCTGATATAAACTCTAAGGACCGATTTGGGGTTGAAGAAGTCCTTGATAGGCATTAGGACTGAGGTGATAAGGCTGTTTAGGAGAGAAGGCAAGAGGGGATAATTGGGGATGAATGGAGAAGGTTGGTTGTGCTATAGGTAAGTTGAGGATTTTTACAAAAAAGTGTTGTCTATCTTTGCAGTCGGAACAGAACGTATGGAAGATGTTTAAGGATGTTCTGCTTCAGAGAGTTCTTTGATATATTGAGTTTCGGTTTAGCTCATATAGGTGGGTTTTATAAATTCTGTATATTAGTCGCGACCCTTCGGGACGCAGTTCTCAGAGGTCTGAGTGTCACGGCACTGCGCCTTCGGCTTGTACCGTGTTATTAATAGTTTCACCTCTCCGAGGTGATTAATAGAAGTCCCCCTATAATCAAAGCGAAGCCGGGGGGGACTCCGCTTTGATTAAGGGTGTGTATCTGGATTGCTATTGCCGGAGGAGGCTGTCGGTGGGCCAGTTTTGGTACCAGAGTTCGCAGGCGCCGTTGGGGTTCTCTTCGAGGAAGACGCCGACACTGCCGTTTTTGAGTAGTGTCATTGAGGAGTAGACCGAAGGGCCGTCGAACAACAGCACGGGGTCTTGCCACGTCTCGCCCTCGTCATAACTTACGAAGATGCTCACGTCGCGGCGTTCCATTGAGTTGGGGACGCTGTGAAGGAGGATGTTGCGGCTGTCGCCGCGGTCGGTGGCGGCCACTCTCAGCATGTCGCCGTTGCAGGCGTTGGTCTTCAAGCAGTCCCAGCGGCCCTGGGTGCCCCAAGTCTCGCCGCCATTGGTAGAATGGTTAAAGCCACGGGCACCGTTTTGGCGTACACTTATCAGTATCCGTCCGTCTACCAGTTCCATCAGTTTGGCCTCGTCGCCTCCGCTGTAGGCGCGGTTTGACACATGCCAGGTGTGCCCGTTGTCGTCGCTGTACACTACGAAGTTGTCTAGCGTGTTGCTGTTCTTGCGGCACATGGCAGCGGCAAACATAATACGTCCGGCATGTTCGCCACGGGTCAGCCGCAGTCCGTTGCCAGACCCGAAGAAAGAGGCTTTATAGTTTCTGCAAACGGTGTTGCTGGCCGCTGAGCCCCACAACTGGGCTGTGATGTCCTCGGGTTCGGACCATGACTGGCCTCCGTCGCTGCTGCGGCATACGAAACTGCGGATGGGGTCGGATTCGGTGGAGGCGAACAAGCCGTTCCCGCCAACGAACACGCAAACCACTTCACCGTTTCCGCACACCACCAGAGCCGCATCGCCGAAGCCGTGTTTGCGTCCGGTGCCGCGGGCTATGGTGACGGGTTCGCTCCAGGTTCGGCCGTTGTCGGTGCTGCGACGCGACACGATGTCAATGTCTTCGGGCAGGTCGGTCTCGTTGTATTTGCGGCGGTCGCAGGTGATGAGAAGCGAGCCGTCGGGCAGGCAACAGATGGCGGGAATGCGCCAGTTGGTGCTTCCGTAGTCACCTGGGCGGAAGAGGCATTGTTCGAAATAACGGATAGTGTCGGCTGGTGGTGGAGTCACGGGGGCCTCAGGCTGGTTTTTCTGGCATCCGACAAAAGAAAATGCCATTGCGATGGCCATCATTAAATACTTTATCATAACTTTGATTGTTTTATGAGGGTTTTGTATATGTTTTTTAATGTTGAGTCTGTTTGAAACGCAGATGATTTTTGGGCAGATGGGCACCGCGTTGAGCGTGTGGGGTGAGTCTATAATGGCTTTGCCGCTTTGGGGTTATTAGAAATAGATTCCCATGGGTGAGATGCTTTGTTTCGGTATTATTGTAACTGCGTTTTATTGTTGAGAGAGGATTGAAGCGACGGATGGGAAGAGTTGGGATGGGATGAAAAAAATGGTTAACCCAAATCGGTCATTCGGCCGACTTTTATACACTTTCTCACTTTTTCTAGTCTCTTTATGCCATATCAGCATTTCTTTCGGCATCTTGTCCACATCCCTGTCTCGCCGTAGCCCGCTACGTCTTCGCCAGTGATGCGGCCAATCTGCTCGAAACAAATACTAATCTGGCATAAACCCTAATGACCGATTTGGGTTTAATGGCGAGGAGAAAGGTCTTCGGCCATTAAACATTTTCTTCTATGAGATATTGTTAATACAGTATTGCTTTCAAGGACGGAAGCGGATGACATCGATAAGGCGGACGCCGTCGAGCCATACCGCGATGCACCCTACTATGCCTTCGGCATCGTCCCAGTTGTCGATGGGCTGGAGGGTGATGTCGTTCACGATTTCGAAATATTCGGGGTCGAAGCTTAGTTTTTCATCGAGACCGTTCACTTCGTGGAAAGAACTGAGGGTGTCCATCACCCAGAGTTGTACGGATTCCACATCCTCATATTCCGACATTTCGACGGCCTGTTGCAGGGTGGCGTAGATGTTGGGGGCGATGGCGCGAGCCTCCGGGCTGAGACGCATGTTGCGGCTGCTGAGAGCCAATCCGTCGTCGGCACGCACTATGGGGCAGGGGACCAACTCGATGGGGTATTTTATCTGTTCCAGCAGGTTGCGGATGATGGCTATTTGTTGGAAGTCTTTCTCGCCGAAATATGCGCGGTCGGGTTGGGTTAAGTCGAACAGGCGGCGCACCACAACGGCCACACCTGAGAAGTGGCCTGGGCGGCGGGGACCCTCCATCACCTCTTCGAGGGGGCCGAAGTGATAGACGGTTTCGACCTTTTCGGGGTACATCTCCTCGACCGAAGGCACAAAGGCGATGTCGGCACCGGCGGTGGTAAGCTTCTCAAGGTCGGCATCCACGGTGCGGGGATATTTGGCAAGATCCTCTTGGTTGTTGAATTGTATGGGGTTGACGAACACGCTCACCACGACGATGTCGTTTTCTTTTCGGGCACGGTTCACGAGCGACAGATGGCCATCGTGGAGGGCTCCCATGGTGGGTACCAAACCAATGGTTTTGTGTTCTTTCTTGGCTTGTTCTATGGCTGCGGTAAGTGCAGCGACGGTGGTGTAAGTATTCATGTTTGTTTATTGTTTGTTTTCGTCAGGGTTTTGGTCGGTAACATCCTCGTAGGGGCTGAAACCGTCTTCATCGGTATCGGTGTGTGGGTCGATAGACTGGCGGTCGGAGGGTTGGTATTTGGGGCGGCGGGTGAGGCGGTTGGGCAGTTCCAAGAGATAGTTGAACAAGGTGAGCAGAAGGCTGAACAACAGCGCGTCCCAGAAAGTCGCTACGTGGAAGCGGGGCACCAGGGCGGCCGCAAGCAGGATGATGACGGCATTGATTACCAAAAGGAAAAAGCCCATGGTGAAGACGGTGAAAGGCAGGGTGATGACGATGAGGATGGGGCGTATGAAATTGTTGAGCAATGCGATGATAGTGGCGGTGATGATGGCGGTGAGCACATTGTCGATAGTCACACCGGGCAGGATGTAAGTGGCCAGGATGGTGGCCAGCGTCATGACCACGACCTGGGTTACAAATCCCCCAAAGCCTGCATACATATTGCCGTTATTGCCCAAGGTTATTTTCATAGGTCTATTTCTCCTTTACCATAACGTATTACTTCCATCTCGCCTCCGGCGCAGTTGACCACTGTGGAGGGGAGGTCTTCGCCAAGGCCGCCATCCACAACCAAGTCCACGCGCGAACCCCAGGAGTCATGAATCAGTTCGGGGTCGGTGAGATATTCGGACTCGATTTCCTCGTCCACGCGGCGCACGGAGGTGCCGATGAGAGGGCAGCCTACGGCTTCGACGACGGCCTGCAGAATGGTGTTGGAGGGGACCCGAACACCGATGGTTTTGTTCGGGTTGAGATAGTTTCGCGGCACATTGGTGTTGGCATCCATCACAAAAGTGTATGGGCCGGGGAGGCATTGCTTGAGCAGGGAGAAAAGATCCTTGCTCATGGGGCGAACGTACTCCGAAGCCATACTGAGCGAACTGCACAGCATGGAATATTTGGCTTTTTTCAGAGAGAAACCTTTCAGTTGGGCGATGGTTTCGACTGAACGTTTGAATTCCATGCTGCATGCAAATGCATACAATGTATCGGTGGGCAGTACCACTATGCCACCCTGTTGCAGCAGGTCTGCTACCCGCCGCACTTCCCGTTGGTTGGGATTGTCGTTATATATTTTCGTAATCATTTGAGCCTGCAAAGATACAAACTTTTTTGTATATAGAAGCTTTTTCGTTATAATAAATAATTGTTTTTTCCGTTTTGGTATCATTATGAAGAAAATAATTGCATTATTCTTGTTCTTTTGTGCGGTGGGTCAGTGGAGTGTGCTCGAGGCACAGAACATAAGGTTCGGGAAGTATTTTGAAGATATGACTTTGCGCATCAATTATCACCGCATAGGCAACCGCCAAAGCGACACGATAAGGGTGCTTTCGGAAGAACGTATATGTGTTTGGCCGGGGTCGCTGACCCAACTTGTTGACCCATTTGACAATGGTGATTACTGCATTGTGGTAAAGGATGCCAAGAGTGGCAAAAAGCTATACAGCAGAGGATACAACTCGCTTTTTCACGAATACCGCGACACACCTGCGGGTGCCGACAGCGTGGCCACATTCGAGGAGGTGGTGCGGGTGCCTTGGCCCAAGAAAACGGTGGAGATTTGTTTCATGAAGCGGGGCGCCGACCAGCGGATGGCCATACAGTATAGATATCAATTCAATCCCGACTCAGCATTGACCCAGATGAAGCGGCGTTCGGTGCTGAGGGTGGAGAATGAACCTATAAAGCTGCAATATACTGGGGACCCACATCGTAAGGTTGATGTGGTAATAGTGCCAGAAGGCTATGGTCAGGCCGATAGCGCCAAGATGATGGACGACCTTCAGAAATTCTGCGGATACTTGCTGGGGCAGGAGCCTTTCAGGAGCAGGGCCAACGACTTCAACGTGTGGGGCGTGGCCAGCATGGGAGAGGCAACAGGCATCACTGACCCGGGCAAGGGTGTCAAGGTCAACAGTTTGGTGGGTTCCAGCTACAACACATTCGGGGCCGACCGCTATTTGATGACAACGCACCTTTTTCAGCTGCATGACGCCATAGGGTCAACCCCGTTCGACCACATCATTATCATGGCCAACAGTACTACTTATGGGGGAGGAGCCATCTACAATTTCTATGCTATGAGCTCGCTCAACGAGATGGCATACATGGTGTTGCCGCACGAGTTGGGGCATTCAATAGGAGGATTGGCCGACGAGTATGTAGACGAGGATTTGAGCTATGGCGATATGCACACACTGACACAAGAGCCAACAGAACCTAATATCACCACATTGGTGGATTTTGCGAGCAAATGGCAGAATATGCTGCCGGAAGGTACTCCTGTGCCAACACCTGCGGACGAGACGGTGCCCCGGCGCGAGAACGGACCGATGGGAGTATATGAAGGAGCGGGCTATCACGCCAAGGGAATATACAGGCCCACCATGCGGTGCATGATGCGCGACTATGCTCCTTTCTGTCCGGTATGCAGCCTACGACTTAACCAAGTGTTCGACTTGTATGTGAAATAGTGTGTTCCGGTATTAGAGATGATGAGTGCAGTCTGGGCTCGAGGAATGAGAAAGAAGAGAAATCCCTCTCTGCGCTCCGCCCTAAAACGGAACGAGAAAAAAATGTGTTGGAGATAATAATAAACCCCTGCCTTTCGCGTTATACACCAATATGTCACAACGGAAGATAAACATAGTTTTGATATTGCTCATGCTGCTAATGGTTTCGCTGGCTTCGTGCCGGAAGGAGGAGCAGCACGGCGGTGATGTGGAGAGACTTCAGTTCTCGTGCGACACTATGTCCTTCGACACGGTATTTACACAGATGGGCACTACCACACGCCAGTTCAAGGTGTATAACCGAGGCAGTGAGATTGTGGTGTTGGACGAAGTGACACTGGAGGGAGGGCGAGCCTCGCGGTTCAGGCTCAATGTGGATGGTGATACAAGCCTTAGTGCGCAAGATGTTAGGATAGACCCGGGCGACAGTATCTTTGTTTTTGTGAGGGCCAACATTAATCCTAACTTGGCAACTGAGCCATTCCTGATAGAGGATGCCATACTTTTCCGCAAGGGGAATAATGAACGCCGCATCCCCCTAACAGCTTATGGCCGCAACGCCGTTTATCACGTTCCGACAGACACGATTCATTATGCTGACGGAACCTACCCTATTGACAATTTCGGCAAACCGTATGCCTACAGCGTGATAAATTGCGAGCATTGGCAGCACGATATGCCGCATGTGATAGTGGGTTATGCCGTAGTCGACTCGAGGCAGACGCTTCATCTCAGAGAGGGCGACGAGTTATATTTCTGCGAGGATGCCGTGCTGTGGGTTTATGATAGTGCCACACTCGATGCCCGCGGGACAGAAGGGAGTCCGGTGCTTTTCACATCTGTGCGTCACGACGGATGGTATGGACAGTTGCCCGGGCAGTGGGGCTATATCTGGCTCTCGGCAGGAAGCCGCAATAATGTGATGATGAATACAGTTGTGGAGAACGCATTTGTGGGGATACTGGTGGATAGTTGTGTCAATGCCAACCCGACACTCAACATACGCAATTCGCAAGTGAGGAACCATTCTATGGCCGGTATTATTGGACAGACATCCCGGATATACGGAAGTAACTTGCTGGTAGTAAACTGCGGCCAGGCCACTGTGGCGATGCAATATGGCGGTAACTACCGTTTTGAGGGATGCACGTTTGCCGACTACTGGCGTTATAATGCCCGCAAGACTCCTTGTGTGGTTATTTCTAATTCTTGGGAAGTGAATGGAGTAGAATATGTGCGGCCCATGCAGGCGCAGCTTACTGACTGCATTATCTATGGCAACCGCACGGACGGCGAGCTTGGACTATATCTCAACTACAATGGGCCGGCCTCGGCTGTGTTCACGAACTGTCTGGTGCGTGGCGGAGAATGGGATGAAGACCCCAAGTTTATTGACCCTCAGGGTGGAGATTTTCACCTGATGGAAGACTCGCCTGCATGGGGCATTGGGTACCAATACGCGCAATCGGTTCAAGAGAAACACTAACAATTAAAAACAGAGGAACATGTACGAATATATATCCGGAACACTGGCCACCTTGACACCCGCCACAGCTGTAGTAGACAACGGTGGCATAGGATACATATTGCAGATCACACTGAACACCTATACCGCTATCCAGCAGGAGAAACAGGTGAAACTCTGGGTGCATCAGGTGATACGCGAAGACGCTCATCTGTTGTATGGATTTCATACAATGCGGGAGCGAGAGATGTTCAGACTGTTGCTCGCAGTGAATGGAGTGGGTGCTGCCACAGCGCGCATCATGTTGTCGTCCATTACGGTGGACCAGCTTACTGCTGCCATTGCGTCGCAAGATGCAAAGACGGTGCAACGCATCAAAGGCATTGGTCCCAAAACCGCCCAGCGCATAGTTTTGGAGTTGCACGACAAGGTGGCATTGGACGGTGAGGGCATAGCAGTGGCGATGCCAGCTACTAACCGGAACAAAGAAGAAGCATTGGGTGCATTGGTGATGCTGGGCTTTCCGAAAGCGGCAGCCGAAAAGGTACTGCAGTCGCTTGACGGGGAATTGTCGGTGGAGGAATTGGTAAAACAATCGCTTAAACGCTTGTAGAGTTACGAAATAATAACACTATCAGAAACAGGAAAGTGAAACATAACAGAACAATGGACAGGGTGTCGGCGCAGCCGGCATGTGTTTCCGGACCTTACGGGGGACGGAGGCATACATTGTTGTCGTGGGCCAAGATGATGGCCTGCATGTTTCTGTTCCTGTTCATGGGTGTGGCCAATACCATCTATGCCCAGACCCCCGACGAGGTGACCACCACAGTGGAATATGACGCAGAGAGCGGAGGATACACTAAAGTGACCAAGTTGGGAGATATGGTTATCAGCCGTGAGTATATGACGTTCGAAGAGTATCAGAACTATCAGATGAACGAGCTGATGAAGAAATACTGGAATGAACGTTCGTCGGTGGGCGATACATCGTCGGACGACGGATTGCTGAGCCGTATTCCCGGTTTCAACGAGATAAGCAAGAAGGTGGATGGATTGCTGGCCATCCCCAATATCAGCATCAATCCTTCGGGTAGTGCCGACCTCACATTCCAGATAGTCAATAACTACCGTAATGACCCTGTGCTCGATGCCAACCGACGCAGTGTCACTACTTTCGACTTTGATGAAAACCTCCAAATCAGCCTTAACGCAAAGATAGGTGACCTGTTCGATTTCGACATTAACTGGAACACTCAGGCCACTTTCGACTTTGAGAACAAAATCAAGCTTAAGTACGAAGGCAAGGAGGACGATATTCTGCAGTTGTTCGAGGCTGCCAATATCTCTTTCCCGCTCAACACCACGCTTATTCACGGTAGCCAGGAACTATTTGGTGTGCACACCAAGTTGAAGTTCGGCAAATTCACGGTCGATGCCGTGCTCTCGCAAAAAGAGACCAGTACCGAGAATATGAGGGTGCAGGGAGGCGCCTCAACCCAGGAGTTCCAAATAAGGGCCGACGAGTATGAGGAAAATCGCCATTACTTTGTGGCACAATACTTCTACGATACCTATAATCATACTATGTCCACACTGCCTACACCCAACACAAATATCAAGATTATCCGAATGGAGGTGTGGCGCACCAATGTGGGAGCTGCGGTTACCAATAACCGCAATATCCTTGCCTTGACCGATTTGGGCGAGAATAACCCAAGCAATCAGCAATTGGTGGGAGGGTATTCGGTTAAGCCTACCAACGGCAGCAACAACATCTTCGATTTGATAAACAGAGGGGCCATCAGAAGTGTGAATAACATCACCTCGTATATGCAGAGTATTGGCTTTACGGCTGGAACCGACTACGAGAAGGTGGAAAGTGCTCGTTTACTCAACAGCTCGGAGTATACTTATAATGAGCAATTGGGCTTCATAACCCTGAACCAACCGCTCAGTGCAGACCAGGTGCTGGCTGTTGCCTTCCAGTATCAGGTGATTGGTGACACGACGGTGTATCAAGTTGGAGAGCTGACCACCGATGGTATCAACGACCCCAACACGTTGGTGGTGAAATTAATAAAAGGAACAGGTGTGGATACCAAGAGCCCTTTGTGGAAGTTGATGATGAAAAATGTCTATTTCCTGCGCAGTACTCAGATAGGACGGGAGAATTTCCGTCTCAACATATTGTATGAGAGCCGTGAAGGAGGTGTCGGAATAGGCTATTTTACCAGTGGTCCCAAGGAGGGTATTCCGCTGATTGAACTTTTTGGGCTGGACCGCATGGATGCCTCTCAGAACTACTATTATGCCGACGGTGTGTTCGACTGGTTCGATAGTGCAGCGTTCAAAGGCGGAACCATCCAAGCTTCATCGGGTCGTATATTCTTCCCATACGTCGAACCTTTTGGTAAAGACTTGCGTAACCTTTTGAATAACGACGAGTTTGCCAACGAGTATTGTTTCGATTCGCTTTACACAATGACAAGGACTTTAGCCCAGCAATATGCCGACCGTAACAAGTTCTATCTGGAAGGCTATTTCTCCAGTACGGTCAGTGGGGAGATTTCGCTGGGATACAGTGTCTCCCCGGGTTCGGTCACTGTGACAGCCGGAGGTGTGCCATTGATCGAAAATGTGGACTATACGGTGGACTACACAATGGGAACCGTGCGTATTGTGAACGAAAGCATACTTTCGAGCGGCACCCCCATTAGCGTGAGTAGTGAGAATAACTCGTTCAGCATGATGACCAAGACTATGGCGGGCGCTCATATCAACTATGAAATACAGCCCGACTTCAATATAGGGGCAACTTTTATGAATCTGCGCGAGAAGCCGCTGACACAGAAGAATAACTTTGGCGATGAACCAACAAGCAACAGCATCTGGGGGTTCGACCTGAATTATAGACATGAAGCTCCTTTCATCACCAAGTTTGTCGACATGCTTCCCGGCATCGATACAAAGGCTCCATCCAATCTCACCCTCTCGGCCGAATTTGCTCAATTCATCCCCGGCCTTGCATCGACAGGCAATAAGGAAGGGTCTGTAACCTATATAGACGATTTCGAGGGAGCCAAAAGCAGCATTGACCTCAAAGGCATCACCTATTGGCATCTGGCCAGTACGCCACAGGACTATATGCTCTCGGTTCCCATGTTCCACGAATCTCATCCATCCAGTGGGCTGGCATATGGTTTCAACAGAGCTAGATTGGCTTGGTATCGCATTGACAACACTTTCTATACTAGTGACTGCCCAAGGAATATCAATGAGGATGACCGTTCCCGTCCTTACGCCCGACGCATTGCAGAGCAGGAGGTGTTTCCCAACAAACAGTTGGCACAGGGCTCAGTCACCAATATTTATGAACTCAATCTGGCATTTTACCCCGAAGAGCGTGGTCCTTACAATTATGATGTTGCGCCCACGCCTTTCAGTGCAGGCCTTTCTCCTGATGGTAAACTGAATCGGCCTGCAAGTCGTTGGGGTGGCATTATGCGTGAATTAGACTATACCGATTTCGAGACCCAGAACATCGAGACATTGGAATTCTGGCTGATGGACCCCTTTATAGAGAATCCGGGTCACTCGGGTGGTAAATTGTATATCAATCTGGGTGACATCAGCGAGGACATACTCAGGGATGGCCGCAAGAGTTTCGAGAACGGTTTGCCCACAAGCGAGGAGATCAGAGGTGTGGACACCACCATTTGGGGACGTGTGCCCAATACTCAACCTATAGTGAATGCATTCGACAATAATGAATATTCCCGCAAGTATCAGGATATTGGCTACGACGGTTTGAGCAGCTCGTTCGGTAGTACCGATGAATACTCGTTCTTTGAAGATTACCTGAACGAGATAGCATTGGTGCACGGCACCTCGTCGCAGGCCTACCAATTGGCCTCCGCCGACCCCTCGGCTGACGATTTCCACTACTATCGTGGCACTGACTACGATAATGCTGATGTCAAAATCAACGACCGCTATAAATATTACAACAACCCAGAAGGCAACTCTAAAGTGGATGCCGACAATACTGAGACCTATACCACTGCCGCAAGCCCCTACCCCAATGTGGAAGACATAAACAAGGACAATACCTTAAGCGAGGGTGAAAACTATTACCAGTATGTTATCGAGCTCGATCCCATGAAGATGGTTATCGGGGAGAATCATATTGTTGATATCCAAGAAGCCGAAAATATAATGTTGGCCAATGGCTCAACCACTTCGTGCAGATGGTACCAATTCCGTATTCCTATCCGAGAATACGAACAGCTGATTGGTAAACTCAACGGTTTCCAGTCGGTGCGCTTTATGCGTATGTTTTTGAAAGATTTCGAAGAACCCATCATCCTGCGTTTCGCCACTCTGGAATTGGTCTATTCCACTTGGCGCAAGTATAGTGAAGACCTTCTGCAGCCCGGCGACTACCCCACAGGAATCGGTGCCAACACCTCATTCAGTATCAGCACCGTGAATATCGAAGAAAACGGCAGCCGATATCCTGTTCCCTATGTCCTGCCCCCCGATATCGAGAGAGAGTCTTGGTATAGTTCCTCTTCTTCTTCCATTCTTTTGAACGAGCAGGCTCTTTCTTTGGATATTAACGATTTGGCCTCGGGCGATGCACGGGCCGTATATCGCAGCACTCAATACGACCTTCGCAACTATGGGAAACTCAAGATGTTTGTCCATGCAGAAAAGAAAACGGAAATGGCTCAGATGGAGGATGACGACTTGGTGCTTTTTGTTCGTCTGGGCAGCGACTATACCAGCAATTACTATGAATACGAAGTACCCCTGAAATTCACCAATTGGGGTATTGGCAGAGATGACCCCTACGCCATCTGGCCTCGTGAGAATAATGTGGAGATAGACCTCACCAAGTTGGTTGATATCAAAACCAACCGCAATCGTCTCATTCGTGGCGGTGACCTTTCGTATAGCAGCCAGTTGCTGTATAGCGAATTCGTGGACGGCCACAAGTATACTGTTTTGGGAACCCCCAATCTTGGAAAGGTAAAGGTGATTATGGTGGGCGTGCGCAACCCCAAGAAGGAAAGCCTTGACGACGGGAACAACATGCTTCCCAAATCGTGTATTGTGTGGATCAACGAGATGCGTCTCACCGATTTTAACAACAGAGGCGGTATTGCCGCTATGGCTCTGGCACGTACCAATTTGGCCGATCTTGGCAACCTCTCCCTCTACGGCTCCTACCGTTCGGCGGGCTTCGGTAATCTTGAAGAGAAACCCACCTCTCTGGAGCTGGTCAACACTATGCAACTGCAGTCTACCCTCGACCTCGAGCTGGGCAAGTTTTTGCCCGAAAACTGGGGCTTCCGCATTCCTTTCTATCTTGATTGGAACAAACAGGTGGGCAATCCCGAGTACAATCCGCTGGATCCCGATGTCAGACTGCGCGACGACCTGAAAACCTATCATACTTTGTCCGATCGCGACAGTGTCCGAGCAATGGTTCAGGAACGCAAAACCACTACCAACATAACCTTGACCAATGTGCGGAAAGAACGTGTGGGAAAGAGTTCATTGAAGCCTCATTTCTACGATCTCGAGAATTTCTCCTTCTCGTATGCCTACAGCGGCGAACGCTCTTCCGACGACGAAATAGCCTACTACAACAAGGACCAACATAGGGGTGGCTTTACCTATTCCTTTGTCCCGTCCGATCCGGGTCTATTTGCTCCATTCGCCAAATCGTCCTCCAAGTTTATCAATGGCAAGAACGGAAAGTTTATCAAAGAATTCAATCTCTACTACAAACCCAAGAATATCACTTTCAGCACCGAAGTGTTCCGCGACTACGAAGAGACCCTTCTGCGCAACAAGGGAGCTGCTTTGGTTATTATTAAACCCACTTTTTTCAAACAGTTCACCTGGCGCAGGGAATACGGCCTGCAGTGGGATATTAGCAAGAGTCTCCATCTGCAATACAATGCCACAGCCAATGCCCGTGTGGACGAACCCATAGGCCGAGTTGACACACGCGACAGCCGTGATAGTATCTGGCGCTCGTTCTCTAGCGGAGGCACTATGCAAAACTTCCAGCAAACTGTCAATGTTACATGGGACGTTCCTATCAGCAAGCTGCCGTTCCTTGACTTCCTGCGTATGCCCATTTCATACCGTACCGTCTACAACTTCATGGGAACCACTCAGGCCTTGGCCTCGCAGGGCAGCACCCTGAACTCTGCCACCCAAATCCAGGCCTCCCTTTCGGGCACCATGCAAACGCTCTACAACCGCATACCACTCATCAAGAATGCTTACAAGCAGAAGAGCGTCGTCCCGCCCAAGGATCCCAAACGCATGACCCGTCAGGAACGAGAAAAGGCAAAACAGGATTCCATCGCTCGAGCCAAGAATCCCGATTCGGTTCGCCGTGCCCAGATAGCCGAATTCCTTGGCGAGGTGGCCAACTTCAGCATCCGCTTTGTCACATGCCTCAAATCATTCGGCATCCAGTACAGCAACTCCACCGGCTCTATTCTTCCGGGTTACATGGGGACAGCCAACATCCTGGGCATGGATACAAAGAACGGATGGATGCCTGGTCCCGCCTTTGTAATGGGATACAACGACGGCTTGGTGGAACGCCTGCGGCGTATGGATTTGCTCAGTAAGGATTCGCTGCTCAATACCGCCCACCAAAACACGATGAACCGCCAGCTCTCATTCCAGGCCTCGGTGGAGCCAATCAAGGACTTCCGAATTGAGATTACCGCGTCGCAGAACAACCAGTCGCGTGAAGAATATTACTATAAATACTTCAGCCAGTGGCAGGAGGTTAACGGTCCTCTCTCATACACCATGTCGGGCAACTATTCTACTTCCTGTTGGGCTTTTGCCACTTCGTTCATCTCTTCCGACGAGTTGTTCGAATCCTTCCTGGCCAACCGCTCCATAGTGGCCGACCGTTTGGCCCGCATGAACTCCGACCCCCGTTGCGACCAGTTGATACAGGACACCATGAACGGCAACTATTACCCCTTCGGCTATGGTGCCAACCAGCAGACGGTACTCCTCACCAGTTTCCTCTCCACCTATCTGGGCAAGGATGCTTCCACCTACGGCTTCTCGCCGTTCCTCAGCCTACCATTGCCCAACTGGAGCGTCAACTACAACGGCCTCAATAAAATCAAGGCTCTCAAAAAGTGGTTCAACAATATCTCCATTTCTCATAGATACACCTCTACCTATACCATCGGTAACTACTTCACCGACGCCGCCATCTCTGGCCGCGAAGGCTATGACTATGGCCATGAGACGGTGCTCAACGGCACAGACGACTTTGTGGCCCCGGTCAGTATGGAAGGTGTCCAAATCAGCGAACAGTTCAATCCCCTTGTCCGCTTGGCTGTGAGCATGACCAATAGCATACAGCTCAATGTCTCCATACAGAAAAACCGCACACTGGGACTCAGCTTCTCTAACAACCAGCTTACCGAAACCACCCGCGACGGAATCACCTTTGGCGGCGGCTACCGTTTCAAGGATGTGGCCTTCGATGTCAAGGTGGGCGAGAGCATTCATCATCTCAAGAGCGACATCGTGTTGCAGCTTAACCTCACCTACAACAGCAACAAGACCAACATCCGCAAAATCAACCAGAACATCAGCCAGATATCGTCGGGCAGCGAAGTGTGGATGCTTGAGCTGTCGGGCGAATATGCCATCTCCACCACGCTCACCCTCCGTGCTTTCTTCCAAACGAATATCAATACTCCCTATATTTCCAACTCCTATCCCAATTCCACCACCAAGGGTGGTATAACAGTTAGATTCAGCTTCTAATGAAAAAAGACCGCTTTGACAATTTCGACCCCGAGGTTCGCCAGTTGGTTCTCTCTTTCGAAAACCAGCTCAACACCCATATGGCCTTTATGGATGTTGAAAGTCTTGAGGTGATTGCTGATTTTTACCTGGAGATGCATGATGTGCAGGGATTGGAGGCTGTGGTTAAATACGGCGAACAGCTTTTCCCAAACAACAGTGCTATCAAGTTGCGTCGGGCCCAGCTGCTTACCATCACCAACCAATTCGAGCCGGCCTACAACCTGCTTGTCCAGTTGGTCGATGAAAATCCTCAAAATACCGATGTGCAGTTTGCTATGGCCATTCTCTATAGCATGATGGGTAAATCCGACAAGGCAGTGGCCTGCTACCTTAAAGCCTCCAAGGACGGCTATGATCTCGATGCCATTTACAGCAACATCGGTGACGAGTATTACAAGCAAAAGGACTTCGACAAGGCTGTGGAGTACTATCTTAAAGCCATTGCAGACAACCCCGACGAAAGCCGTTCGCTTTACAACCTCTGCTACATTTGGCAGGAACAACATAAACTCGAGCGTGTCGAACAATTCTTCCACAATCATGTGTCCGAGCATCCATTCTCCTCGGCAGGTTGGTATTGTCTGGGACGAATATATTACCTCGAAGGCCACTTACAACAGGCCGTCGATGCTTTCGAATACTCTCTCGCTGCCGATGAGTCCAATATCGACACTTATTTGACACTCTCCGATGTTTGGCGAGACCTTGGCGATTACGCACGCGCTGTGCGCACCCTCCACGAGTCCATCCCTTTCTCCGACAAGTCCGAACGCCTTTCCGCGCTCTACCGTATCGGCTATATCTACATGGAGCAGAACAATTACCACACGGCCTCCACTTATTTCAAACATGTGGTGACCGACGACCCTTCCGATGCCGAATCATGGTACCACTTGGGCTTGTGCAACCAACATCTTGGCAATCTCGACGATGCCATTGAGTGCTACTACCGCGTCATCGACCTCTACCCGGACAACGACCAACCTTGGCTCACCCTCATCGACCTCTATATTGAAAAAGAGAATTACCCCAAAGCTGTTGCCCTTCTCGAGAGTGCAAGTGCCGAGGCAGACTTCCCCGAACATTTCGTTGGCCGTCTCTGCTATTGCTATTTCAAGTTGGGACTCCGCAACCGTATGTTCAATGCTATCTACAAAATGGCATATATTTATCCTGAGAGTCTGAGCACTCTTCTCGTTACTTATCCCGACATGGCTCTCGACTCCGAGGTGGTCAATACGGTCAATAATATGTTAAAGAAATAAATTAGTTGTATATGAAAAGATTGATTATTGTTTTTCTCCTCTGCTTAATGGAATGTCATGCTGCCTTTGCACAGACTCCCGTCAATCAGGACATGAACAATGTGGCCGAGCAGGTGCGAGGCAGCGACGACAGCTCGTCCGGTTTTGTGGCCGACGTCCTTACATGGTACGATGCCCACATGAACTATTGGGCTGTTGGGCTGCTCATGACACTCGAAAGCTCGTTCATTCCCTTCCCGTCCGAAGTTGTCATTCCTCCTGCTGTATACGTGGCTAGCAATCCCGACACCCGTAGCGGCATGTCGCTTTGGATTATTGTCCTCGTGGGCACTCTCGGAGCCCTAATCGGTGCCTATATCAATTATTTCCTTTCGCGTTGGCTTGGGCGTCCCATCATCTATGCCTTTGCCGAAAGCAGGGTTGGCCATCTGCTCCAACTCTCCCGGGCCAAGGTCGAACGTGCCGAAGTCTACTTCAACGATCATGGCAATGTCTCCACTCTGGTGGGCAGGCTCATTCCTGTTATCCGCCAGCTCATCTCCATCCCCGCAGGACTGTCCAAAATGAATTTCGCTTCATTCTCGCTCTACACCTTCCTTGGTGCCGCCCTCTGGAATTGTGTTCTCGCCCTCTTGGGCTATCTGGCCTATCAGGCTGCCGACATCTCTGTCATCACCAAATACAGCCACCAACTCTCCATCATCATTCTTGTGCTCCTTGCCCTTGTGGTAGTGTTCTTTGTAGTTCGTGCCATTGTCAAGAAACGTAAGAAGAAACAATAAACATACTCCACGATATGCCCGACAACCAATCCGACACCGACCGCAAAATCGACATGGCGCGCCTGTTCATGCGCAAGGACCGCCCGCTGCCCAAACCGGGCTGCAGCTGGGCTTTCTTCATTTTCCTCGGCCTCCTCACCATTGGGCTCGTGGTGATGTATTTGCTTTATCGAAAATGATTCAACGATGCGGCCACTGCTTTGGTTGTGCCGTCCCGTACTTTTAATAAAACAGTAATAATTATCCCAACACCCCAAAGACAATAATAACATGGATTTCCCCATACTCAATACCACTGCCTACGGCCACCCACTGGTCTATCTCGACAACGCTGCCACCACTCAAAAGCCACGGCAGGTAATCGACGCTCTCACCAATTATTACCTCACCCTGAATAGCAATATTCACCGTGGCGCACACTATCTGGCCGAGCAAGCCACCGAGCAGTACGAGGCTGTACGCCACCAAGTGTGCCAGTTTGTTAATGCCCGCCAAAGCTGCGAAATTGTCTTCACCCGTGGCACCACCGAGAGCATCAACTTGGTAGCCTCCTCGTTTGGACAGCGCTTCCTTGGGCAGGGCGACGAGGTGATAGTGTCGGGCATGGAGCATCACTCCAACATAGTACCCTGGCAGTTGGCGTGTGAGCGTGCGGGAGCCTCCCTGAGGGTCATCCCGTTTAGCGACGAGGGAGTCCTCGACCTTGAGGCTTATCGCCAGCTTTTCACCCCCCATACCCGCATTGTGGCTTGCAATCATGTGTCCAACACCTTGGGCACTGTCAATCCCGTCAAGCAAATCACCGAAATTGCGCATCTCCATGGTGTCCCCGTTCTTATCGACGGCGCACAGGCCGTTGCCCACATGCCTGTCGATGTGCAGGAGATAGGCTGCGACTTCTATTGCTTCTCCGGCCACAAAATGTACGCCCCTATGGGCGTAGGAGTAATGTACGGCCGCGAAGAGATACTTAACCAACTTCCTCCCTATCAAGGTGGTGGTGAGATGATAAAGACTGTCACCTTCGAGCGTACCACCTACAACGAACTCCCCTTCCGCTTCGAGGCTGGCACTCCCTCGGTGGGTGATGTTCTGGGTCTTGGTGCCTCAATCGACTTCATGCAGCAGCAAGGCATTGAGAATATCGGAAAACATGAAGAAGAACTGCTTGAATATGCCACACAGCGGCTCTCGGCCATTCCCGGCATCCGTATCTACGGAACAGCACCCCACAAGGCGGGCGTTATCTCTTTCCTGCTGGGCAGCGCACATCCCTATGACGTGGGCACCTTGCTCGACAAACTCGGCATTGCAGTCCGCACCGGCCACCACTGCACACAACCTATCATGGACCGCTATGGTATCCCGGGCACCGTCAGGGCCTCGTTTGCCTGCTATACCCGCACCTCCGATATCGATGCCCTGGCCGATGCCTTGGTACGCATCGCCCCCATGTTGCTCTAACCCCACCGCCTAACAATTAATATTACACGACAAACAAGATACACCATGTTGCAGTCACTTCATATCGAGAACTATGCCCTTATCCGCGAAACTGATATCTCCTTCCACGACGGTTTTGTGGCCATCACGGGCGAAACCGGTGCCGGCAAGTCCATCCTGCTTGGTGCCTTGGGTTTGCTGTTGGGCCAACGTGCCGACACCCAAGTGCTGGCCGACAAGGAACACAAATGTGCCGTCGAGGCCACATTCAATATCTCTGCCCTTTCTCTCCAGCCTCTCTTCGAACAATATGATGCCGACTACGACGACACTCTGATTCTGCGCCGCGAAATCCTCCCTTCGGGCAAAAGCCGTGCCTTCGTCAACGATTCTCCGGCCAACCTCCAGTTCCTCAAAGAACTCGGTACGCATATCATCGACATCCATTCACAGTATCAAACACTCACCCTCACCACCAGTGCGTTTCAAATCCAGCTTCTTGATACATTCACCACCGATTCACCACTTAATAACTATCAAAAGAGTTATCAGCTTTATATGTCTTTGAAACGTGAATTGGAACGTCTGACGGCGGAAGAAACCCAGAATGGAAAGGTACTTGATTACAATCGTTTCCTTTTTGACGAATTGACGGCGGCAGCTCTTGTTGACGGCGAGCAGCAGGAGTTGGAGGAGGAAGCACACTTGCTGGAACATACCGAGTCGATTAAAGAGGCACTCGGCACTGCCATGTCGGCATGCGATGACGATGAGGGCGACGGTGCTTTGTCGCGTTTGTCTCTGGCACGAGCCAGTTTGTCGCATGTGGCCACGTACCACAACGAGATAGAGTCGCTCTACCAACGCCTCGACTCCTCGATTATCGAGCTGCAAGATATACTATCGGAGGTGGCGCGGCTTGACGACAAACTGCAGTTTTCACCCGAGCGGCAGTCTTATGTGTCCGACCGCCTCGACCTTATATACCGCCTACAGAAGAAACATGGAGTCGATACAATATCCGCCTTGCTGGATATTCGCCGACAGCTTGAAAGCCAGATACAGGATGCTGAAAGCCTTGACGACCGGATTCGCGAGGTGATGGAGCAGGTGGACCGTGCATTCGAACAGATGCAGAAAGCGGCCGAACAACTCACCGCCAAGCGCCGCAAGGCCGGGACACTGCTCGAAAAGAGCCTGTTGCCGGTACTGGGGCAATTGGGTATGTCGTCGGCGCAGATTGTGGTGCAGATTGACCCGTCAGCTGACTATACCCCTATGGGTCACGACGATGTGCAACTGCTGTTCAATGCTAACTCGGGCGGCACGCTACGGCCGTTGGCCGACGTGGCGTCGGGTGGTGAACTTTCGCGCCTCATGTTGGCGGTGAAGTCGGTGGTTACGCAGCGCAGTCTACTGCCTACTATCATTTTTGATGAGATTGATACCGGTGTGTCGGGCGATATCTCAGTATCGGTGGGCAATATAATGCGTCTCATGGCAGCCCACATGCAGGTGATAGCCATTACCCATCTGCCTCAAATAGCTGCCAAGGCCGACCAGCATTTGAAGGTGGCCAAAGGTATTGAGGCCGACCGCACGGTGTCGCGCATACGCGAACTGGACTCCGACGAGCGTGTCAACGAAATAGCCGTTATGCTTTCTTCCAATCCTCCCACGCATGCCGCCTTGCAAACGGCCCGCGAGTTAATGTCAATTTCCAATGTATAATCAAAATCCTACCGCCATGTCTTCCATACGTTCATTATTGTATTTGTTTTATATCTGCTTCAGTTTCCTGTTGCCGGCACAGACGCTTCAGCCGCCCCAGATGTCAAGTCCGTTGAAGTTGCCGGCGGCCCCGTCGGGCACTTTCGGCGAAATACGCACCAACCATTTTCATGGAGGTCTCGACCTCCGTATTGGGGGTGACGAGGGTGTTGGCACCCCGGTATATGCTCCGGCCGACGGTTATGTGTCGCGTCTGCGCATATCTGCCTATGACGGTGGGAAAATGTTGTATATCAACCATGCTGGCAATATTACGACGGTTTATCTGCATCTTGACGGGTATCATGGCGACATCGCAAGATATGTGCGCCGCTTTCAAGCCGAGCACCAGTGCTACACATTCGACACCACTGTGGCCGAGGGTGTGTTGTCGGTCAAGAAGGGTGAGTTGATAGCTTATGCCGGCAATTCGGGCATGAGTGGCGGGCCGCATCTGCACTATGAGGTGCGCAATACTCGCACCCAGCAGACGCTCAATCCATTGAAATACGGGATAACCCTCAACGACACGATTTCCCCCTCGCTCCGTGGCATCCGGTTGTTGCCAGTTGACAGCAAATGCCGCATTGACCATGGCGAAAAACCTTTTCAGGTAGATCTCGGCACAAAGTCCTCCCGACTGGGCACAGCCGAAAATCCCATAGCCATATTGGGACGCTTTTATGTGGGCGTGTATGCCGCTGACCGTTCCGAGGGTTCGACGATGAGTAATGGATTCGAGCGTATAGACATTTGGGTGGACGGACGACCTTTTTTCCAGTATAATTTGGAGAAAATTACATTTGGCGACAGCCGTGCGGTAAATGCCCAGCTGGACTACGACTATTATCTGGCCACCCGCAAGCCTTATATTATTACACGCCGACTGCCCGGCGACCCCATGCGACCCGCCCGCACTTATGGCGACGGGAGTATCGGGTTTGTGGAGACGGACACTTCACTTCACCGTATCACCGTGGCAGTGTCGGACTACAATGGCAATCAAACGGTGCGTTCTTTCTATGTGCGCAACAGTCTTGAGAAACTGGTGCCGATGCACACAATACCGGAGCATGTGTCCTATAATCTTTTCACTGATAGTTTGCAGGTAAGATGGCCTTTCAACCTCAGTCGGGGCGACTATCAAATCGACATGCCGGCGGGTATGGTTTATTATGACGACTTGTTGGTGCATGGCATATTGAAAGACCGTCGGTATATTTCGCCTATCTATACCGTAAAGCCTTGGCAGAGCCCTTATCCTCCCCATCGCACTTATCAGTTGCGTGTACCGTTGGTGGTGGGATACGAGCCGGAGCAGCTGGTGCTTTGTACCCTCAAAAACGACAAACTCTCGGCACTTCCTTCCCGTGTGGTGGAGCGTAAGATAGAGGGGAAACCAGGCCGATGGCTGGAGGCCGATGTGCGTGTGTTTGGTACATTTGTGGTGGCCTGCGATACGGCGGCTCCATATATCAAACCGCTCAACTTTAAACAGAATGGAAAAGTCAGTGCCTCAGTACTGCGGATGAAGATGGGCGACAACTTGTCGGGAGTGCGCGAATACCGTTGCTTTATCAACGGGGAGTGGGTGTTGGCTGAGTTTGACGGCAAGAATGCCTTGCTCACGATAAATCTTAATCAGATAGACAGCAAAGAGCAAAACATTGACCTTAGAATATTCCTTACCGACTGCTGCGGCAATTCGAAGGAGCTGTCGTATAGTCTCAGAAGATGAGAGGGCATTGCAGCCTGAATGTGGTGGGGGCGGAATGTTGATGTGTTTCATTGTCAACTTCACGGTGTCACCCAGGTGAAGACAACCCCGGAAGTGGGCAGGTCTGTCCCGTTTTCCAAGGCTGTCCGCACTGCCGTCGGGCATGTGATGGTACAGGCACCGGATTCGGTGGAAAGGCCAAGGCACATGCATTGTTTATTGGACATCACTCATGTCAAAATGAGAGAGGTTCAATCTCTTTAGGCTTACACACATCCAAAACATACCGCTCATATCCGTCACATTCTCGGTGTTGAAATTGGAGGCATATATATTCTGTAGGCCATAACATTCGTAAAACATATCTCTCATGTTTGTCACATTCGGGGTGTTGAAGTTTGAAAGTCTTATAGTCGTCAATTCCCCGCTTCCCTCAAACATGTGGCTCATATCAGTTACATAATCAGTGCGGAATCTGTCACCGTAAATGATTCTTTTCAATTTGAGATTTTCATAATATGCACGTTCATGTCCATGCGGATAATAAAAACCATAGGCAGACTCAAACATGTGAGAGCAATTCGGATTTGCTTGAATCTGGCTGGCCCTTGTCGAGACCCTCCATGTGGTACCGTCAAGATTGCCATAGATGGGGACAGGGGAGTCTGGTGTGGAGAGCAGGGCGCCAGATGAGACGGGACTGTTGTATTCAAACAACACCGTTGAGACATTTTTGCGCTTAGGGATGGCGGCATTAAAGGCCGGGCCGCTTATCAATTCGGCAGGGGCTTCGGTCAACGCCGATACATCCAGCGTCACCGAGGCAATGGAGTTCCGGGCCAATGACATCCCTTCCATCTCCATTTCGCACATATAACCGTCGGGAGTGTAGAGCGTGAGCGTAATATCTTCGGTAGTGAATGGTGGCACAACGATGTCGAAAGTGCCTTTGCCTTGAGTCTCCACCGTAGCAGGACAGTCGGTGTTAAAGTCCAGCCTCACGTTGTTTTGTGCGCTATCGGACATGCTGATGCTGTCGAACGCGTTTCTGCTGACCGTTGCAATGCCCGAGCCGCTAAGTTTTGCACTCCTGGCTTTGAGTTTTATCCTGCCCAGCGGAAGCTCACTGTTCAATTGGTTGTGGACTGTCACTCGCACGATGGAGCAAAGACTGTAGAACCGCAGTGTGTTGCCGCTGGTCAGGCTGGCTCCCATCGGCAAATCCAGTTGCTGGCGACCGTCAGTAATTCGGTAGGTCTGCATTGAGGGGAGGGTCACTTTAATGCAGTTATCACTGCTTGGGCTGCTTTCGGCCACTATTCTGGCGGGAAAGATAGCTCGGTAGCTATTGGCAGACACCACATTCTCAATCTGCGCCAAAGAGCCCGATGCTGCTGTGACGGGGTAGGTGGCGTTGTTGATAAACACCTCGTCGCCGTTTTGCCAGCAAGGGGTGTGTTCATCTATATAAACCTTCCCGTTGCAGTTCAATGTTTCTTGTATTTCGGCAAACAGTGTGACGGACTCTTTGTCCTTTTTGCAACCCGCTGTCAGCACGGCCATTGCAGCCACGATAAGTGTCAGTATTGTATATTGTCGTTTCATATCGTGTGTCCTTTCCCGTTTTTGTTGTAGTATGCGACTGCAAAGATATGTATTTTTTCGATATAATGCAAAACGGAATACACAGTAGATGCAAAAAGACTATCGGGTGCCTAGTAGTAAGAATGCACACCGACACGCTACGAAGGCGGAATAGTAATCTTCTGAGAAAAATCCAGCTTTGCTTTCTGTTCACTTTCAAATCACTCCTTTTTAAGGCATTCTTCACTGCTGAGATGAAAAGAAGCTTACTAAGAGGTTAATAAGAGCTTAAGAGTTAGCGGACCTGGAATGGAGATGGAAAAGTTGCTTTTAGGTTGAAAATACTCTACTGAACAATATAAGATGTTGCGCCCATTGGGCTGCTACACGTACATTGTTTATACAGTGATATTGATGGTTTCACCCCGTAGGGGTGAATAATCCCAATCCGGTCATTAGGACAACTTTCCCTTTCGGCATCTTGGCCTCATCGCAGTCTTGCCGTAGCCTTGTTTTCTCCGCTTCGCTATCGAAATCATCCACTGGATGCTTTCTTCACACCTTCGACAGCGATGCGGCCAATCTGCTCGAAACAGAACTAATCTCGCATAAACTCTAATGACCGATTTGGGTTTAAAGGGCGGCCTCTATATTAGGAGCGACAACTTTCGCCAATAGATTACTGCACATTCTTTACCAAACGGACGGAACAACCGTACCTTTTTTCATGCCAAGCTGCAGTACCAGTGGTTACATTTATGTATTTAGCATTACCGGAAGGACCGCCGGAACTGCTGGAAAAACCGCCAGTGGTAGTCCAATAATATCCAGTGGTTTGAATATTGGTGAATGTGTTGGTGCCGTTTCTATATCCTGCGGCAGGTAGGAACCATACTCCTTCTTCTTCTAACAAAGCCCATTCTGCAGCGGTATAGGGGTGGCTGGAATTAAAATTGACGTCTTCTTGGTTGATAGAGTTGGGATATGGTACATTAACTGGCCAGTGCAATTGGTCGGGGAAGATAAAGGTTCCCTTAATGTCCTTGTTGTCAATATGCAGCGTCACACATGCGAAACGGGCATTCTCAGTGCCGTTAAGGGGTGAGGCATTGCGGGTGTTCATCAAGATATTCCATTCATCAGGGGTCAATGTGCGCCAGCCAGTACCCAAATGAGAACTACCGTTCACCCCCCAGTCATAAACTGTATTAGCTATAGAAGCGTCATTGGAAGAACTATAGTTGGGACCATAGTTAGAGCTGTTAGTATTGGCATAACAACCAAGTCTAACATAATGGCCGTTAATAGAATTATTGGCTTGACCTCCTGAAAAGTTCCCTACTCCACTTGTGCCCCAACCGAAGAGGTCTATCCACTTGTCACCGGTCCCGGCGTTATTAGTGGCGAATGTATGTTTAGAATAGGTTTCCTTAGCATAGATATAATTATTGGAACCGCTAACAGTGCCAGTAACGCTGCTGCTGCCGATAAAATCATATTGATGGGCGGCAAATCTAAATACACCAAAATCCCACGTGTGATTTTTATACTGTAAGTTGCCAGGGGCGGAGATTACTTTCAGGGTGCCTACTGTTGTGGCACCGATTGGATCCAATTGGGCGGCAGTTGTCACATTCAGGCGGGCGGATGCGATGGTGTTGATGGCTAAAGAAGAGATTGTACGGGTGCGACTGAATATTTTGTTGTCGGTGGTGGTGACGGTGATGGTGATGTCGTTTTCTGTAGCAAATGGAGCTATAACGATGTAGAAGTCTTGTGATGTGGCAGAGGGTGCTACACTCATACCGCTGCCGAGGTCGAGCTCCACCTCTTTCCCACCGTTTGTGGGTGTGCCGGCTGTTACAGTGCTGCTACTAACCGTGAGTGCCATTGTGCCACAGAGAAGATTGTCCGAGGAACGTACGCTAATTTTCTTCAGAGATAGTGTAGGGCCGTTGGTGATGTTGTTTGTCACGGACACTTTCAACAGCGAGCAGAGGTTGTAGAAGAATAAATGCTTATTGCTATTGTCGGAATAAGCGACCATGGGAAACTTTATCTTGTTGGCATCATATGTCTGGGAGGCGGGGATGATAATGCTGGCGTTACTGGCGTTGCCTGTAGCCATTTCGGCAGGATAGATTGCCAAATAGGAAGTGCTTGATGTCACACCCTTTATTTTCGCATAGGTTCCGTTGGTGGTGCTGACATCGCTAATTACCCTCGTATCGTCACCATTTACCCATACCGGGTCATTGGAATCCCACAAAGGTTGGTTGTCGGCGGAAAGATGTACTTTAGCGATGTTATTGTCGTTTGCAATGCTTGCTCCGAGGGTTACAACTTCGCTTTCTTTCTTGCAGCCTACGGCAATAAATATAGCCATAGCGGCTGCTATAATTGATATTGTTCTTATTCTCATGTTTTTTAATCTGTTAATAAAGTGAAACTACCTGTAAGGATAATATCTGCTAAAAGTAACCCTCATCTCCGTTCAATGAGGTGGAAGCGAATTTCTGGGTTCCTTTGTCTAGACCTACCTCTTTGTCTGTGGTCAGATCAGAGGGGGCGAATCCTCTCTCTATTAGAAAGGATACAACTTTCACTTTCGGAGTGGTGTACTCTTGTTTCTTGTTTTTGTTCATTTTATTGGATTTTGAATTGTTTATATCTATAGTTATCAAAATGCAAAAATACAAATAATAATTTATTGTACAAGTTTTACTATGGTTTGTGTGTGTAAGATATTGATAATAAGTGATGTTTTTTTTTCTTTTATTCGGTACTGAGGACGTGTTGTTTGGCATTCAAGAAGATAAAAAATGTTAATTTTCCCACTCCTCTTTCCTGTCCTGTAACATATCGGGTCGGTCCCTGCTCGTTTTGACAGGTAGGTCAGTACGTAGTGTCGATGGAGCTGGGGCGTTGCTAGCCCGAAACAAGGAACTGCGCAGAAGCACTCAAAGAACTAAGTTGAAACTATGGGACAACGGGTAGCGATAGAGGGTGTGTTGATGCACCGGTGATTTCTTAATGAATGATAAAAATAGCGGGATTTGAGAGAAAAAGTTTGTGGATTTGAAAAATAGTTGTATCTTTGCAATCTCTTTTGTGGATACTGTGTATCCGTAAATGTGCAATAATCAACAAATAAACAATTATAAAGCAAATGTACGCAATTGTAGAAATCGCAGGAAAGCAATTCAAGGTAGCTCAAGATCAGAAGATCTTTGTGAACCGTCTGCACAATGACGAGGGTAGCGAGGTATCTTTTGACACCGTGATGCTTAAAGACAATGACGGCAATGTGGAGGTTGGACAGCCTTATATTGCTGGTGCTAACGTAAAGGCCACCGTGCTGAAACACCTCAAAGGTGACAAGGTTCTGGTGTTCAAGAAAATCCGTCGTAAGGGTTATCAGAAGATGAACGGCCATCGTGACTATCTGACTCAGATAAAGATCGATAGCATCAATTAATTAAGTAGAGTAACAAACCTTTTAAAAACATTCATTATGGCTCACAAAAAAGGTGTCGGTAGTTCCAGTAACGGTCGTGAATCCGAAAGCAAACGTTTGGGTGTAAAGATTTTTGGCGGTCAGCACTGTGTTGCTGGTAACATTATCATCCGTCAGCGTGGCACTGTCCACAATCCCGGCAATAATGTAGGTATGGGTAAGGACCACACCCTTTATGCTCTCTGCGACGGTACCGTCCAGTTCAAAAAAGGACGTAAGGACCGTTCGTTTGTTTCGGTAATACCCGAAGCTGCCGAATAAATCAGGTAATTCAAAAGAAAGAAAATAGCGTGCCTTCCGGGGTACGCTTTTTTTTGTTTGTGGTTGGAATAGATTTCTTTGGCGGATTGGTATTTGGGTTTGTCAGTATAGGGGAAGAGCGATGTGTGGAGTGAGGGTGAAGAAGAAATAGACCGATATGCGGGAAAGATATGAGTGGGGTGTGCAATAAATAGAACGGTTTTGCGTTAAAGTGACGATGAGCGAAAAAGTACCATATATAATTGCAGGTCCTTGCAGTGTGGAGAGCCGCAGCCAGTTGTCTGAGGCTGTGGCTGCTTTGAGCGCGATACCACAGGTGTCGATGATACGTTGTGGAGTGTGGAAACCCCGTACCCGGCCGGGAGGATTTGAAGGCTGGGGAGAGGAAGCATTGGTATGGGTGAGAGAATTGCGAGAAGAGATGAAAATCCGCAAGGAGATGCCGTTTTGCTGCGAGGTGGCAAAACCCGAGCATGTGGAGAAAGCCATAAAGTATGGAATGGAAGCAGTATGGATAGGGGCGCGAACAACAGCAAATCCGTTTATGGTACAAGAGCTGACCGAGGCATTGCGCGGCACGGGATTGGCAGTGTTGGTGAAGAATGCGCCAAGTCCTGATGTGCGGTTGTGGATAGGCGCGTTGGAGCGCTGCATGCAAGTGGGGATAAAAGATGTTAAGGCTGTGCACAGAGGGTTTGATGTGTTTAAGAACGATAATTACCGAAATAACCCTTTGTGGGAGATACCGATAGAACTGCGTAGGCGGATGCCTGAAGTACCAATATTGTGCGACCCGAGCCATATTGCCGGGCGGAAGAAGCCGTTGCTGATGCTTGCCCAGACAGCGATGGATTTGGGCTTTGAAGGGTTGATGGTGGAGTCTCATCCCAATCCGGCTGAGGCGTTGACCGATGCCGAGCAGCAGGTGACCCCGGAGGAACTGGGCGAGATGTTGGGGCAGTTGGTGCTGCGGAGCACGGACAGTCGCAAGGCGGACGAGGAACTGCGAGTGTTGAGGGAACAGATTGATCATCTGGACCGACAGACATTACAGATATTGGCTGCCAGGTTCGAGGTTTCGAAGCAGATAGCGCGAGTGAAAGCAAAGGATAATCTTGCAGTTTTTCAACCTAAGCGTTGGGATTCGTTATTGCAGCAGCGGATGGATACAGCACGCGAATTGGGTTTGCGTGAGGAGTTTGTGAAGGAGATGTATGAGAAGATACATGCGGAGAGTGTGCGTGTGCAGACGGAGTATACAGATTCACTGAAAGAAAGTAATAATCAATAGTAATAAACAATATAAACTCTATATAGAAATGAAAATTCGTTTTTTGAAACTGAAAAATTGGCTCTTGTTGACGGCAATGGGGTTGTTTGGTGTGACAGCTTGCCAAAGCAGCAAGTCGGCAGTGAAGCCAGAGGAGGTGAACGGCAAGAATGCATCCGAAGCATCCGAAGAGATAGGGAATGCGGTTGTGATGTACGGAACTCCTACGGTTAAATACGACACACAGGAACGCTCTGAAACAGCATTGATGTATGGTGTGCCCACGATGGATTTTGTGTTGAAAGGAAAGGTGAAAGACGAGAAGGGTAACCCGGTGAGCGGAATGCAGGTGATTTTGGTAAATGGTACGGTGGATATTACTCCCGAGTCTATGCAGGAGGATAATCCCTATGTTCAGGATTATATCGCCGAGGCTTCGGATTTGACCGATGGGACGGGTAATTTCGAGTGCCATGTGAAAGACGTTCCGAGAGAGGTCCAGCGTGTCATTATTCGCGATGTGGACGGTGATGCAAACGGGAAGTTTGAGTCGCAGATGGTGGAAATTACTTTCACAGAGGCCGATCAGACCGGTGAACGCAAGGGTTGGTATATGGGTACCCGTACCAAGGATGTGGACATTACTGTGAAAAAAGTGTCGGAAAAGTAAGAACGGGATTTTGCAGCAGCCTGCCTTGATTGCCATTTTCGGAGAGAATCGGCGAATGGTAGTATGTGGTTAATTACACAGAGGTCGAAAAACAGGATAGAATAAGAGAGCTGATGGATTTGAAACAGGAACTGTGGCGTCAGTACCGCCACAATAATGCGAAGTTGCATCCGCTGCGAACCCTTTTCTGGGAGTGTACGCTGAGATGCAATATGCATTGCAGGCATTGCGGTAGCGATTGCAAAGTGAGTGCCGAGACCCCAGATATGCCGGCTGCTGACTTTTTCAGGGTGATAGACGAGATTACCCCACATGTGAACACTCATGAGGTGTTTGTGGTGTTTACTGGCGGAGAGGCGTTGCTGCGCCCCGACTTGGAGGAGTGTGGGTTGGAACTATATAGGCGGGAGTATCCGTGGGGGGTGGTGAGCAATGGCTACCTGCTTGACGAAAAGAAACTGGATGGATTGCTGAGAAGCGGGATGCATTCAATAACCATCAGTTTGGATGGTTTGGAAGAAGAGCATAACTGGATGAGGCAAACACGCGGCAGTTTTGCTCATGCCAGCGAGGCCATCCGGCTGCTGGGACAGGAAAAGGATTTGCTTTGGGATGTGGTGACATGCGTAAACCCACGAAATTACGGACAACTGGATCAGTTGAAGGAATACCTTATATCGTTGGGTACGAAAAGATGGCGACTGTTTGCCATATTCCCGATGGGACGTGCCGCAAACGACCCCGAACTGCAGTTGGGGGATGATATGTTTACGGGGGTGCTGGATTTTGTGAAACGCACGCGGGAAGAAGGCCGAATAATATGCAATTATGCCTGCGAGGGCTATTTAGGACCGTATGAAAAAGAGGTGAGGGATTTATACTTTTATTGCCGTGCGGGTGTTGAGGTGGCATCGGTGCTGTGTGACGGCAGTATTTCGGGCTGTACGAGTATCCGCAGCAATATGCATCAGGGCAATATTTACAAGGATAGTTTTTGGGATGTGTGGGAAAACCGTTTTGAGCTGTATCGCGACCGTAGTTGGGCCAGGAAGGGTCAGTGCGCCAAGTGCAAGGTGTGGCGTTATTGCGAGGGAAACGGGTTGCACTTGTATGACGACAACGGTGATTTGTTGTCGTGTAGCCTGCACCGGATTGTTTAATGACTGGCGGAGATTAGTTCTGCCAGTTGGTTGAGGTCTGGTTTGTCGGCAGGGAAGATAATATGAGCTTTTTTGTAGTATGGCATTCGTGCGTCGAGTTGCTGTTGGATGTATGCGGCGCGTTCTTCTTCGGTCTTGCCGGCGAGTATGGGACGTGGTTTTTTTGACTGGGCGGCGCGGCGTAGGAGGGTTTCGACCGAAACATCGAAGTAGATGGAACACCCATGAGTGTTTATCCAATTCATATTGTCGAAATGGCAGGGTGTTCCGCCACCGGTGGAAATGACCACATTGTCTTGGTCGGCAGTGGTGTGCAGTAGTTTCTGTTCCAATTTGCGGAAAGCATCTTCACCATAGTGTTTAAAGAAGATAGGTATGGAGGTGTGGAACTGGGTTTCGAAGAATTGGTCAAGGTCGAGCCATCGATAGCCCAGTTTGATTGCCAGTTTGCGACCGATAGTGGTCTTACCACTATACATATAGCCGATGAGATAGTATTTCATGAGAGCAAGGAAAGATTATTGACCTATTGGGCGGGGTGTTTTGCGCCTGAACGCTTGCCTCAAGGCAGGAGAAAGGGCGGAGGAGTCGGTCCAGAGGGAGTCTTGGATGATGGGCAACTGGTAGGTGTATTTTGCATTGCCGGCAAAGATTCCGAGGCCTCCGTGAATGTTGGAGTAGGTGGGGGCGGGTTCTGTGATGAGCTGGGTGATGCTGGTAGATTGGTTGAGCGATTGGAGATAGCGCAGGCGTTCGGGGGTGATGGTCTCGATATTGAGTATATACTGGTGCAGGAAGTATCCCACCTCGTTGGTGTCGCGCAACATCATGATATAGAGAGTTGTGCTGATGTTTTGTCCATCGAAGGCTTTATCGTCGGTAAGCAATTGTGTGAACATAAAAGTTCCGAGAACATCGGCGGTGGCACTGGAGAAAAAGTCGTCCGACTGGCTGGCAAGAGAAGTGAGGCGAGGGTCGGTGCAGAAAAACATGGTGGTGCGGACAGTGTCGATAGTGTCGTATTTATCAAGAAATGGGATATAGCGGCATCCGCTGTCGCGTTGTGATATAGAGATGCGGTAGTAATCGGAATAATTGGGGTGGTCGTCGATATTGAATCTAATTTTCTTAAAGCGGAAAGAGCTATTGGTGTCGATAATTTGCGGGGTGCTGATGCGTGGCTTCCGTGGGATGAAGGTGGAGGCTGTTACTGAATCATCGCCCACCAGTATGCGGATAGAAAGTTGGTCATCTTCCTGAGGAATATAGTCGAAGAAATAGTTGCAACGGTTGATACGGGTGGGTTGGTATTGGCGGCCATTGACAAAGACCGTTATGTCGGCATCCGAGACGGGGTGGTAGTTGCTGGTGTCGAGGAATAGGTGGCTATAAGAAAAATAGACAAATAGTTGTTTCTCGGCCGAGGGCACAGCGTTGAGTACCAGTACGGGTTGAGATGAAGAGGGGTCGAAAGGGATGATTTTCTCGCAGGAGGAGAAAAGTAATGGCATCCAAATCAGAAAGAGGACGATGGATATGCGGGTGGATTTATGCTGTTTCATATTGATATGTGATTAAAAATATAACGTGTAGGCCACAGAGGGCAGGATGGGGAAGATGGAAAGCTGCATGAGGGCTTTGCTGTAGCCTTGGTAGGAGTATTGGCTACTGGTGTATGTGATATAGGGGTTTTGCTTGTTGTAGAGGTTATAGACACTCACATTGATGGTGCGGTGGCAGTTTTTGCGTTTGAATTTGCGGTGGAAGTTGACGCTGATATCGGCACGATGGTAGTTGGGCATGCGGAAGTTGTTCCGGGAACTGACATAGGAGAGAGTGTTGGAGAGGTTGGAGTTGCCGTCGTAGGCATCGGGGTCGTCGGAAGCCACGGGATATTTCTGCATGGCGAGGGTTGCGGTGTTGCCGGTGCAGAATACCCATGTGGCACTGGCATCGCACCAGTCGGTGAATTTGTATGTCAGAACAATGGAGAAGTCGTGTCGGCGGTCGTATTTGGCAGGGAAGGGATTGCCGTTGTTTAGTTCCTGCCCGGGGCGGTTGAAGAGGTGTGTGGTGCGGCTCCAGGTGTAGGCGAGCCAACCGGTAAGCCGTCCAAATGTGCGTTGGGCAAGGAATTCAACACCGTAGGTCCAGCCGTCGCCGATGCATACAAGGTCTTCCCAACCGGCAGTGGAGCCGAAGGTGGTGACTCCGTCACGGTATTCGATAATGTTGTTCATGTGCTTGTAGTAACCTTCAACACTGAGGTCTACAATCATGGGGATGGTGTAGTTTATTCCGGCGGCCACTTGTTGTGCAGTCATGGGTTTGATGCGTTTGGTGGAGGGGACCCAGAGGTCGGTGGGGAGGCTGACGCTGGTGGTGGAAAGCAGATGCATGTATTGCGACATATAGGCATAGCCGAGTTTCACAGAGAGGTTCTCGCCCAGAAGAGCACGGCCGGAGATGCGTGGCTGAAGGGAAGGATAGAAGATATTCTCAACCTCGAAAGCACTGAAGTGGAGGCCGGCGTTGACTTTGAATATGTCGTTGATGCTCCAGTCGTCCTCGGCAAAGGCAACCAGTTCGTTGGCACGTGTAGTATCGTCGCGTAGGTTGGCCTCTATTTTCCAAGGTTCGGTCATTTGTATTTGGTCGTAGTAGTCGACGCTTCCAGTGGCCACGCTGGGGATGATGCGGTGACGCGTATAATAGGAACCGAATTGTATGTTGTGTTCGGGGAGAGGGGTGTAGGAGAAGTCGAGCCGAGTGGTGAGGTCTTGTATACGGGAAAGGTAATTGCCCGTGATGGTGGAGTTCTGCACGCTGTCTGGGGTAATCTGGGCGATTTTTTCTATGCCCACATTCATGGTGTTAGTATACTGAGTGTAGGATAGGCTGAGATTCATGAACAGTTTGGGATTGATGACGTAGTTCCAACGGAGGCCACCCACAATGTTGCCCCAGTTGTTGGTGTAGTCGAGGTATTGGTCTTCGGCCAGACTGCTTTCGGTACGCAGGCGGGTATAGACATCGTCGTTGCCCATATAGAAAGTGGCATGTAGACGGCTGCGGTCAGAGAATTTGTGAGTCAGTTTGGCATTGGCGTCATAGAAATAATAGCCTGCTGAAAGCTTGGTTTTACCGTCGACATCGGTGGCGAGTTTGCGGATTAGTGGCCGCATAAGGAAGTCGGCGTAAGTACGCCTTGCCGATAGACAGAAGGTGGTCTTCTCTTTGATAATAGGACCTTCAAGGTTGAACTTGGCCGAGATGGCACCCAGTGAGACGTTGCCGTGGATATGTTTGTCATTGCCATTATTGGTGGTGACATCCAGCACACTGGACAGCCTGCCGCCAAACCGTGCGGGGAAGCTGCCTTTGAAGAGGGTGACGTTCTTTACGGCGTCTGCATTGAATGCAGAGAAGAAGCCTCCTAGATGGTTCACGTTGTAGAGGGGAATGCCGTCGAGAAGGAACAGATTCTGGTCGGGGCCGCCGCCACGCACATACATGCCTCCTGTGCCTTCGTTGCCCGATTGCACTCCCGGTAGCAGCTGGATGGCCTTGATGATATCCGCCTCACCAAAGAGGACAGGCACAGCCTTGAGTTGTTCGACGGGCAATTCGAGAGCACTCATCTGAGACGATTCGCGTGAGTTGATGCGTTCGGCAGTGATGACAACTTCGTTGAGTGTGATGCTGGGTCGGAGATTGTAGTTGCGTGAGGGGTTGCCGGTGAGGGGAACTGTGTCGTAAATGGGTTCATAACCCACAAAGGTAATGCGAAGTAATGCTTCATTTCCTTTGAGGGTGAGGGTATAGCGACCATTGGAATTGGTGATAGTGCCTTTGCCGCTGCGGGTGTCGAGAACCGTGGCACCAATAAGTGTCTCGCCGGTGGATTGGTCGGTGATGGTGCCGCTTACTGTATGTTGTGCCCAAAGCAGGGTGGGACTCAACAATAGCAAAAGCACGAACAGGTGTCGGGGCATTCTGATAAAAGTGTTGATAATGTTTTGTTTAACAGTGGGTGAATATAATTGGGTGCGATGTCGCACAGGGGTTTCAATACAAAGCGCCGCAGATGCATGCGGGGGTGGGGAAGAGTGAGGGTAGGGGTATTGATGACGAGGTTGCCAAAGAAGATAAGGTCAATGTCGATAGGGCGGGAGGAGTAGGTGCGGAGGTTGCTGGATGAAGGGAGGCCGATGCGTTGGCGGCCGAGTTCTTTTTCGATGAGGAGGGCAGCGGAGAGTGCTTGAAGTGGGGTAAGGTTGGTGTTTACAAGGAGGGCGATGTTGAGGAACGGCTGGGTGTCGGGGTCTTGGAAGTTGCCCCAAGGTTCTGTTTCGTAAATATGAGAAGAAGCAAGGACAGACCCGATATGTTGTTGTATCAGGTCTGTCGCATTGCTTATTATCTGTTGGCGGTTGCCTTGGTTACCGCCGATAAGCAGATAGAGAGGTGACATTATTTCACTTCGTTGAAAACCATCTCGATGGTGAAGGGCTCGCCATCCTCTTCGACTACGGTCTGGGAGATTTTGATGGTATTGTCTTTCTTGTTGTAGGTGAAAGGAATGGTTTCGGGCTTGCCAGTTTCTTCATCTACGCCGGTGAGAGTTCCTTTTTCGCCATCGAAGGTGTAGGTTAAGTCAGTGGTAAAGGATTCATTCATTCCAGGCATAGGCATGGTCTGGCCACCCATGGTGGCGGTGGCACTGGTGGTCAGGGTCATAGAGGCTTTGGAGGCATCGATGAATTTGAGGGCGCCGTTAATGGTGATGGTGAGGGTGGCTTCTTCGTCTTCGTCTCCCCAGTCTTCAGTGGTAACGACTTGGGCCTTCCAATTGGTGCCGATCAAGGTTTTTTCTTTTTTGCATGATACAAACATCATGGTAATGCAGGCCAGAAAGGCCACAAACAATGTTTTCTTCATTTTTTTAGTTTTTGTTGATTAATAAATGAGTTACTTAAAATGAATTTGTTATTTCAGTGAAGTTGGATCAACCGCAGTGCATGAAGGATTCAACCAGGCTGAGAATCTTTTCAGGGTCGTTGCCTATTTCGGCACGCAGGGTGCGGTCGTTGTAGGAACGGAGTTCTTTCAGAATACCGTCAATAAGGGCGGGGGCGAAAATGCCTTTCTCTTCATAGATGGCGCGGTCACGTTCCAGCAGGTCGGCACTGGCGGCACAGCTATCGGGCAACACATCGAGACGCTTCAGCACCTCTTCGTGCTCAAAGATATTCACGCTGACATAGCGGTCTTTGGCATATTGAACTGCATTTTCCATCTCGAAGCCGTGACGGGCGGCAACTGTCATACCGGCCAACAAGAGATAGACATTGGCACTGCCGTCGGGAGTGCGAAGCTCGATGGTCTGCTTGTAGCTGAAATCCACTTCCTCGTTCTTCTCCAGAGGATTGCAATGAGCCATCATGTTGCCGCTACCTTTGGTCCAACCCAGAGGCACTCGCACCATGGCACTACGGTTGCGGTCGCCCCAGCAGATGTTAGTGGGAGCTTCCTGGTGGGGCACCAGACGGAAATAGCTTGTCGGGTTGGTGTCGCCGAATGCAGTGAGTGAACCAGCCAGATTCAGAATGCCGGCAATGGCTTTGTGGGCCACTTCGGTCAAGCCGTTTTCGCTGATGTACATATTTTTGCCATTCTTGCTGATGCGGGTGTGAATGTGCATACCGCTGCCTGCTTTGCCCACAGTGATTTTGGGTGCGAAAGTGACGGTGATACCATACTGGTAGCCCAAGGTGCGCATAATCCATTTGGCTATCACCAGTTGGTCGGCAGCATCCTCCAGTGTTGTGGGGAGGAATTCTATCTCATTCTGCTCGTACATGGTGTCGCCAACACAGAAGTTTCCTACTTCGCTATGGCCATACTTAATCAGGCCGCCGCTTTCGGCAATGAGTTTCATGGCCTCGGTGCGGAAGTTCTCGAATTTGCAGAAGGGTGTGGAGGCATGATATCCACGCTGGTCGGCTGTAAGATATTGTTCCTCCTTGGGTGCGATGACGTAGTACTCCAGTTCGCCCATCACTTCGAATTCCATGCCTCCTGTGGTTTCACGGAATGCTTTGCCTGCTTTGGCTAAGGTATATTCTGGAGCCATTTCGAATGGCTCTCCGTCCTTAGTGTAGAAGTTGCACAGTAGGTCCAGTGTTGGCAGTTCTGCGAAGGGGTCAAGGAACGCGGTGCGGAAACGGGGTATTACATACAAGTCACTGCTACCTGCCTCCAGGAAGGGGAACAGGCTGCTTCCGTCCACCCGCTCGCCGGAAGTGAGAATTTCATCGGCATGTTGCAGGCTGTTTATTACAAAATTCAGCGTCTTCAAACGCCCGTCGTTCGCCATGTAGCGGAACTTGATCATCTCTATTTCGAACTCCTCGATGACCCGGAGGATATCAGCTTTTGTGAACTCGCGCATGGGCTTTTGCAGAAATTGCACCAGTCGGTTCGGGTTAAGTTTCAGTTCTTCTTGTGTCATATGAAATATTTTTTTGAATTGGGACTGCAAAGATACGAATATTTTTCGTATCTTTGCAATCTCAAACGAAAAATTATTTATTATGTTCAAAAAAGAGACTTATATTGCTCGCCGTGAGCAATTACGTAAAGACATCGGCCATGGTATTATTATCATTCAGGGCAACCATGAAGCACCTTGTAACTACCCTGATAATACTTATTGGTTCCGTCAAGACAGTACTTTTTTATACTTTTTCGGTCTTCAGCGCGAAGATTTAATCGGTGTACTCGACTGCGATAGTGGAAAAGACTATGTTTTCGCCAACGACTACGACATTGACGACGTTATCTGGACGGGTCCGCTGCCCAGTGTCAAGGAATTGGCGGCAAGTGTGGGTGTTGAAAACAGTGGTGATTTGGCAGCGTTACAGACATTTTGCAACAATGCTGTTTGCCAAGCCCGTCGCATCCATTATCTACCTCCCTACCGGGCCGACAACCAGCGTCAGCTCAGTCTCCTGCTCGGTCTCCGATACGATTCGGTAAAGACTCATGCCTCTATGGATTTGATTCTTGCCTGTGTCAAACAACGCAGCATCAAGAGTGACGAAGAGATTGTAGAAATAGAGAAAGCCATTGCCACAGCCTACAACATGCATGTGGGAGCCATGAAGATGGCTATGCCTGGCCGCTATGAGTATGAGCTGGCAGGTTTCATGCAGGGCGAAGCATGGAAAGGCAACGGTCCTGTCTCTTTCCCGGTCATTATGACTATCCACGGCGAAACACTCCATAATCACAACCACAATCACAAACTCGAGCTTGGACGTATGCTTGTGATGGATGCCGGCTGCGAAACAGAGATGAGCTATTGTTCAGACATTACACGCTCTGTACCCGTGGGCGGCCGTTTCGATGCACGTCAGAAAAGTATTTACGAGATAGTCCTTGCCGCCAATCTGGAGGCCATCCGTGTAACCCGTCCGGGCATCACCTATCAAGAAGTTCACACTGCCGCCAGCCGTGTATTGGCTCAGGGCTATAAGGATCTTGGCATTCTTCGTGGCAATATCGACGACATTGTGGCCAATGGAGCACATAGTCTCCTCATGCCTCACGGTCTCGGCCATATGATGGGTCTTGATGTCCACGATATGGAGAACTATGGCCAGATTAACGTGGGATACGATGATGAAACACGTCCCAGCACCCAGTTTGGACTTGGCAGCCTACGCTGCGGTCGCAGACTGCAACCCGGCTTTGTCATCACTGATGAGCCCGGTTGCTACTTCATCCCTGCCCTTATTGATCAATGGCATGCCAATGGCACCAACAAGGACTTCATCAACTTCGACGAGTTGGAGCATTGGAAAGACTTTGGCGGCATCCGCATCGAGGATGACATCCTTGTCACTTCCGACGGCTGTCGTGTCCTTGGCAAACCCATTCCCAAGACAGTTCAGGAAATAGAAGCCACAATGAATAGCTAAACATCTTTCCTATTTACCTAGATGTAACAAGGGTGTTGAGCCGATTGGTTCAACACCCTTGTTTATTATTGGTAGTGACTGTTGCCCTATCCAATTAATCCTAATCGGTCATTGGGGATTATGGCAGATTAGCGTTTGAAAATCTACTGCTGTAGGTTCGCTGTAGGTTCGCTCTACCTTCGCTCTACCTTCGTCCCCCGGAGCGAACCAAAGGCGAATCCAAATAGTCTCTTCAACAGGATTGGAAACTCCCCGTGCTACAGCTACAGTCGCTACAGTTCCATTCATCCTAAATCGGTCATTTGGGTTGAAGTATCCCCAAAAGGAGGTTTTCGAACTGTAGCAACTGTAGCGTAGCACCTATCGAGCTACTCACTGAATCAGTAGAAGGCAGTACGGGCCTTCAAAACTCACCTCAACGAGGCGAGAAATATAACCCCTAATAACCGAATTGGTTTTAGTCAGACTAGTCCCACAAGCATACCTTGTTGTATGTTCTGCGTCTTGTTTCGTTCTTGTTATTCACAATGGTGAAGCCGTTTTGGCGTATACTGCCTATGTATTCTTTCTCGGGTTTGTATTTTGTATGTCCCAGTAAGTCGCCTTCATAGTTGTATGTGGTGATTTTCCCATTGTCGTCTACCAAGAAAAAATCATCCCCCCATCCTACAACTTCTCCTTTGGTCCTTACGGTGCAAAGCATTTTGTTCCCTGCGCCATAGACTTTGAATTCATTGGCTTTGGTGTTGACAATATTCTGGATTATACCGGAGGAAACAGTTTTCTTCTTCTTCTCATCCGGCTGTTTTTTTGTTTGTGTACTTTTGTTCCTAACTCGTTTTGTGTTGACAGTGTCTCTGGTAACGCCGTGCTTTGCCAATTCCATGTCAACTTCATGTTTTTTGTTTCGCTTATCGTCTTTATACGAAATATAAATACCCACTATCACAATCAACACCAATAAAATTATAAAAAAACCATCGTCCATAGATTTACAATATTAGTTTGATTATTTGTATGTTAATTAGTATTAGAGCATGAACTGTTCTTGATGCAAATATACATTTTTTCTCTTATTTGAAAAGAATAAAGCACTAAATGTAGCAAGAATAATAACATACAAGGATATTGCCCCTTCAGACTTATACTGTCAATCTGACCACTCAACGTTCCTCATCACTCAATTCTGATTGTCCTTGATTTATCTCAGCAGTCGTGACTGTGGCAATGAGATAGTGGTGTCTCCATCTCCAGGGTGCTGTGGGCTATACCTTCTTTTTCGAGCATCTCTTTCAATTGGTGTGTTGTCTTATCCAATTGTTGACAATCGGCTATAACAACATGTGCGGTCAGAGCGGTCTCAGTGGTGCTTATGGACCAAATGTGTACATGATGCACATCCATCACTCCTTCTTGTTTCATCATCAGCTCCACCACTTCATCCACTTCAATCCCCTCTGGCACAGCATCTACACTCATTCGTAGACTCTCCGATAGCAACTCCCATGTCGACACCAGTATCACTCCGGCTATCACAAGCCCCATTATCGGGTCTATTATCGTCCATCCGGTATAAGTAATCACTATGCCGCTTACAACTACCCCAGCCGAAACCAACGTGTCTGCCAGCATGTGCAGGAATGCCCCACGGGTATTGATATCGTGCTGCCTTCGCGATAGCATCCATGCTGTCAGTCCATTCACCAATATGGCTACTACTGCTGTCCAAGTTACCAATGCCCCATTGACATCGGCTGGATGCGAGAATTTGCGAACACTCTCCACCACAATTCCTCCCACAGCCACCAACAATATAATGGCGTTCAGCAACGAAATCAGTACAGAACTTTTTTTATATCCATACGTATACCGTTTTGTGGCATGGGTCTGCGATAGTTTCAGCGCCACCATTGCAAGCAACAGGCAGAACACGTCGCTCAGGTTGTGCCCGGCATCCGACAGCAGTCCCATCGAGTGCCCCACTATGCCCGCCACTGTCTCTGCACCCACAAAAAGCAAGTTCATTACTATCGCCACCACATATACTTTCCCCATTTCTCCTGCAGGAACATGATGGTGGTGGTGATGCCCGTGACTGTGGTGATGCCCCTCTTCGTGATGGTGCTCATGACAATGGTCATGCATTTGTTCCTCTTTGTGTAGAGGTTTTTCTGCTGTATTATTTTGATTGTTTGATGTTTGCATAATATTCTACTTTTCTTTTTCTGCATACAAAAGTATTCCTTTTCCCATTTCCCCACAATCGCTATTTCTCGGTATAATTGCGCCTTCGATTTGGCGATGCAACAAAAACGTAACAATTATTTAACCGAAAAGTAACCGCTGTTTTCCTCCCGCTTGCTATTTTTGCAATGTCGTTTGGATGTCGTCCGCACATTTGGGGAACCCAATAACAGCATTAATTATAAACAATTAGATTACACACTTCTATTCAATTACTATCATGCATCTCGGTCAAATCCTGATCATCATTATCAATTTTGCAGGCGCACTTGCCATTTTCCTTTTCGGAATGAAACTCATGAGTGAGGGTCTGCAGAAATTCGCTGGCAACAAAATGAGGTCCATCATTGGCAAGGTTACCAGCAACCCGCTTCGTGGCATTCTCACCGGTGCCGCTGTGACTACTGCCGTCCAGTCCTCTTCGGCAACCACAGTCATGGTGGTTTCGTTTGTAAATGCGGGTCTGCTCTCCTTGGCAGGCGCGGTGGCCGTAATCATGGGTGCCAACATTGGCACCACCGTCACAGCATGGATTATCACTCTCTTCGGTTTGGGTGAGAGCACCAGCGCTTTCTCTCTCCCCATGTTGTTGGGCGCGGTGGCACTACTTTTCATGTTTGCCAAGAGCGACCGTCTCAAGTATATAGGTGAGTTCATTATTGGTTTGGCTTTGCTGCTTGTCGGCATGACTTTTCTCCAGAAGGCAATGCCCAATCTTGAGCAGTATCCCGACTTTCTGGCTTTTCTTGCCCGCCTGTCCGATTTCGGCTTCTGGTCCATACTCATCTTTATCCTGGTCGGTGCCTTGCTCACCTGCCTTGTCCAGGCCTCCGCTGCCATGATGGCCATTACCTTGGTTATGTGCTACAATGGTTGGATTGGTTTTGATGTTGCTGTGGCACTTGTCATGGGTCAGAATATTGGCACCACCATCACTGCCAACATTGCCGCCATGGTGGCCAACACCAATGGTAAGAAAGCGGCCCGTGCCCATTTGGTTTTCAATGTTATTGGTGTCCTTATCACCTTGGCGGTATTCCGTCCGGTACTCGATCTCATCGCTCATTTCACTGTTGGCATAGTAGGTAGCAGCCCTTACACCGCAGTCAATGCCGCTGGCTATAGTCCCAATGCCATTCCTATGGCTCTGTCACTTTTCCATACTTTCTTCAATGTGGTCAATACATTCATCTTGGCTTGGTTTATCCCCGGAATCCTCCGCATTGTCAACTGGATGGTCAAAGGTCAGCCCGAAGACGAGGAATACATCTACAAACTCAAGTACATCGGCGGTACTTGGATGAGCACTGCCGAACTCAACCTCCAGGCTGCCGAGCGTGAGATTACCGAGTTCTCAAAACGTATCCTCCGCATGTATTCGTTCCTGCCAACTCTCCGCACCGCCAAAACCGACGAGGAGTTTAATCAAACCTTGGAGCGTATCGAGAAGTATGAGGAGATATCCGACCGTATGGAAATGGAAATATCCTCCTTCCTCACCCGTATTGCCGAAGGCGACCTTTCGCATCAAGGCTCCCAGCGCATCAGTGCTATGCTCTGTGTGGTGGACAATCTCGAGAGTATCGGCGACACCGTCTACCAAATTGCCGCTACACGGAAAAACAAACGAGAAACCGCCGTCCATTTCGACCAGCATCTAAACGACAACTTGGAACACATGACCTCATTGGTGCAGCACTCCCTCGACATCATGGACGCAAATCTCAACAACGACTACTCTCATGCCGATATCCTTCATGCCACCGAGGCCGAGGAGGCTGTGAACCACTACCGCGACACTCTCCGCGACGAGCATCTCGACGCTCTCAAGCATGGCACATATAATTTCGCCATAGGCAATGCATACAGCAGTCTCTATGCCCTCTACGAGAAACTGGCCGACTATGTTATCAATGTCACTGAGGCAATCAGTGTGAAATTTGTAGAGAAATAGCTGCCCGATAATCCGGCCAAGCAATCCCAACGGTGATTAGTACATTTGTCTAATCACCGTTTTTTTTCTTTGTATATAGAAAAAAGTGCGTATCTTTGCACATTATTTCACCTTTAAACATTGTACGTTATGATGAGAAAATGTTTATTATTCGGGCTTGCCTCGTTGTTTCTCTTTGTGGGCCCCCTTCATTCCCAAACACGTATGAACGTTCCTAACGGCAGTTTTGAACATTGGACCACCCAGACCGGCTACAACATTTCAGCTCTGGGCATGTCCCTTCCAGTGTACGAAAGCTATTCCATACCCAACGGATGGAATCATCTGTCATATCCTGTCAACGAGAGTTTTTCGTTTTATGGCACATCCATTTCCATCAACACTTCACTCCCCCTAATCAAAGTGAGCCAGGAGACGGGCGTTGTTCCCGACAGCAGTTATGCGGTCAAGTTGCAAAGCTTCATGCTTAACGACATAGTCACTGGTCTGGTCTATGTTCTGGCCGCTCCCCAGCTCGACACCATGCTCACCCAAACCGTGTTCCCCAGCATCCTCTCAACAGGTGCTGTCAATTTGGATACCCTCATACCTATTGTCACCAACCTCTTCTCCAACTTCGACAGCGTGGAAAGCATACTCATGTCGCTGGCCACTATCAACGTCAACAACATGGTCTCTGGTGGCATAGCCCTTGGCGGTTTCCTTCCCTCCCGCATGACTGGCAGTTATAAATACCATGCTGCTGGCAGTGGCGACAACGGAGGTGTACTCCTGCTCGGCACACGCTACAACTCCACTACCCACCGTCGTGATGTGGTGGGTGGAGGTGCCAATATCGCTCTAAACGATGTTACCAATTACAGCCCGTTCACAGTGGACTATATGTCGCTCCACGACCTTGATGCCTCTTTCCCCGACCAAACTCCCGACTCACTGGTCATCCTGCTCCTTTCTTCGGCCAGCACGACCATGCAACAGGGCTCCTGGCTCTGTGTTGATAATCTGGCCCTTTGGAACGACACTACCGTGGTAGTGGACTCCAGCACCTGTGCCGACATAGTGGCTCTTGCCGCCACTCCCGATATCCACGAGGCCGTTCTCAATTGGAGCACCACCGATGTGGTGAGTGGTTTCGACTTGGAATACGGCCCTGCAGGGTTTGCCCGCGGCAGCGGCACTGCTATGACCCTCACCAACAATACTGTATCGTTCAACGGCTTGGATGCCAACACTCTTTACGATGTCTACCTCCGCACACGCTGCAATGATGGCATTTATGGCGACTGGACTTCAATCCAGTTCTCCACCCTTCCCGACACTTGCGCCAGCGTGCGTTGGATGGAGATTGTCAATGTGGCTTACGATCACTTCCCCCAGTTAGAGCTGCATTGGGTGGGCGGATCTCAGCCCGACCACTGGGAGGTGGAGTACGGTCTGCAAGGCTTCGAACTGGGCAGCGGCACGGTGGTGGAAACCAACGAGACCAGTTTTGCCATTTATGAGTTGGAAGAGCAGGGAGTGTTACAACCCAATACTTGGTACGACTTCTATGTTCGCTCTGCGTGCGAAGATGGTGTGTATGGCGAGTGGGACTCTGTGCACTACCGCACATTCTGCGCCACCGTGGAAGACGTTACGCTGAATGACGAAAATATCAGCGTCAATGCTGACAATCTCATAGAGGGCTACAGTGTGACATGGGTTGACAATAGCGGCACTAATCAGTGGTTGGTGGGCTATGGCTCGCCTAATTCTACTATGCAGACTGTGACGGTGAATGAGCCTATGTTCCAGTTGCCACCCCTTATGCCCAACACACGTTATGCAGTGGATGTTATGCCTCTGTGTGGAGAGGGCAACTATGGTGATGTGCGCTATGTGGAATTCACCACTATCACTGTCGGCATTGCCGAAGCGGATGCTTCTGTGCTGACGGTCAGCCCCAATCCCGCCAATGGCCGTTGCACGGTGACTCTTTCCGACATCGCTCCCGCTCTGCTGAAACTCTACAGCACCGATGGCCGGTTAATCCAAACTATAATCTATTCCGGCTCCCCCGTCGAGCTGCTTCTGCCCGCTCAGGGAGTGTATCTCTTGCACGCCACCTCCGCCAACGGCACTTCCATGCTCAAAATAGTAAACAAGTAATTCCATTTGTAAATGACTCTGTTTTCGCACTATCTGGCCTACTGCTCACTGATATCCCTATTGGTGGGCAGTTGCTCCTTTCCTGCTGCCCGGACTGAGGCCGACTCTACCGATTCTTTCCCGTCCTCACTGGAGCTTCCAAACTATGGTAATGGTGAGGATATTATATGCTACGAGGGTTTCACAGTGTCGTACAACCATTCAACCCTCATCCCCAACTGGGTGGCATATCAACTCACTGCCGACGAGCTCGACGGATACTACAACAACAAGAGTTCCATTTTCAGTCGCGACCCCAATTTGAAGGGACGTCAGGCCTCGCGCGAGGATTACTCCCACTCTGGATGGGACAAAGGGCACATGTGCCCCAAAGCCGATCTTAGGTGGTCGGAAAAAGCCTACTGGCAAAGCCATTATTTCCCCAATATATGTCCGCAAAACCACAATCTCAACGGAGGTGATTGGAACTCGCTCGAGAAATCGGTTCGCCGTTGGGCCAAGCGCTATGGATGTGTGTGGGTAGTGTGTGGCCCTGTGGTAGACTCTTGCCGTTATGGCACCATCGGTGATGCTATGGTGCAGGTGCCCGATGCTTTCTTTAAAGCTGTCCTGATCCACGACGGTTCTTCGTTCCATGCTGTGGCGTTTGTCATGCCCAACCGTTCGGGTCACCAGTCTTTGCGTCGCTATGCCTGCACGGTCGATCAGCTTGAGTCAATCCTTGAGCGCGACATCTTTCCGGCTCTCGACGACGATGTGGAAGCCTCGGTCGAAGCTTCCTCCAACTGGAAGGCTTTCGGCTTTTAGCCTATTGGTCTCTGTACTATAAAAAGTGGGTGACTCAGAATTTTCCTGGGTCACCCACTTTCATTTTGTTGTCTTGGGCTTTATGCCCGTTATGCTGTCTCTCGGAGATGATGCAGCCGAAGCATGCGGCCTATCGGCTCGTGTCTTCGGTGGCTCCGGTCTTGGCGCGGCTCTCCAATTCCATTTTGCCGAAACGCAGCGTCAGGCCGAAACTAATGTATCGGCTGGTCCACTTATAGTTCGACGTGCTGCTGTTGTAGGGGTTGAGTTCGGTGGTATTCCAGCTGTTCCAGTTGAATATATCGTTGCAGTTCAGATAGAGTGACAATTTGCGGTCGAAGAAGTCGGCACTGGCGCCCAGATTCAAACCCTTACGTGGTTCGTCCATGCTCAGTAGTGACCACGAGCTCAGTCCGCGGCTGCTGTAGTCGCCCGAGGCAAACACCTCTACCTTGTTCCACAACTTGGTCCATACTCTTATCCTCGCGTTCCAGGAGGGAACACCGTTTTCTACAGGATTCTCGTTAGGCCGCAGCTGCAGGCGGTACCATCCATAGGCAAATCCACCGCTCAGACGCACATTAAACAACGCCGAGGGCCGGTACATAATGTTGAAGTTCAAATCAAACCGGCGGGTGTCTCCAACGTTGTTGGGTTTTGAATAGGTCACTACCCGTCCAAAAAAGTCTACATAGCGGGCATCGGTCAGTATGGAGTATTCGTTTATCTTGGAACGGAAACTGCTGTTCACCCCCACCGAGCCGAATTTGGTGAAGAACTTGTTCCATGAGAAATCGACATTGTGATTGTAGATTGGTTGCAGTACAGGGTTGCCGGTCGAATAGCTCTCAATGCCGTAATCCTCGTAAGTCGAATATTCAGAAGCATCAGGGTGGTTGGTGCGCATCACATAGCTCAGGCTGAAGTTGTGCATACTCTTGGTGCTGTAGCTTAAATGGATGGAAGGTACTGGTGCCCACGAATGTGTGTCTACGTCGTATTGCGGTTTATACAGGTGTTTCGAGGTGCTGTGACTATAATTGAGTCGCATGCCCAGTTTCAGGGAGAAACCTCCCCATTTGCGTCTCCAGGTCAGGTAGGCTTCGGCACTTTGTCTGTTGTCGCGGGCACTGTCCGAACGGAGCAAATCCGTGCGCCAAACATTATCGGCGGTGAGTGTATCGCGCAACTTGTATTGGAAGTCCCTTCCCAGTCCCAGTTCCACGCCAGCTTCGATCTCGCCGTTCTTGCTGTAGGGTAGTGAGTAGTTGAAGCTCAATGAGCCGTTTCCGCTCATTTGGTTGCTGTTCGAATTCTGGTCGTAGTTCAGCTGTTCCTGTTTATCGTAATGTCGCCAGTCACTGCTCTGATTTCTCCAACCCCACCAGCTTCCGTTTGTCGAGATGGAATATTGGTGTCCCTCGTTGTTGAACTTGTGCGTATACCACAATCCCCCATATCCACCGTGGTTGAACGAGTTTGACTTGCTTTGGGTTTTGTAGTTGAAATTGGCAGGCTCAAGGTTCGGAAGCATGAAGTCGGTGCGTATGGTGGTGTCGCTTTCGTTGCTTCTACGCCAGCCGGGATAGGCGCCAAACCAGCCGTTAATGCTGTTCATCGAGTCAAATTCGTAGCTGGCGTTCAGGTTGCCCCAGATGTTGTTACGTCTCGAGATATCCGTACCGCTCGTACTCCAGATGCGGGCAGTGTCTGTGGTGTTGTGCATCATGTGGCCCGACTGTGATTCTATGGTGGTGTTGTTCGCCCCGCTGTAACTCAAGTATGCACTGATGTGCAACTTCTCGTTGCTGAATACATACGACGCCCAGGGCGAGATGGAGGGGCGTGATGTGCCGTTGGCTCCGAAACTTACAAACGAATTGCGCATCATGCGTTGGTTTGTCACTATGTTCACCACCGGGCCGTTACTTCCGTAGCGTGCCGATGGGTTGCGGATTACTTCGATGCGGTCTATACTGTTGGCGGGCAGAGTTTTGATATACTGCTTCAGTGCTTCCCCTTCAAGGTTCGACGGGCGGTCGTTAATCCACACCGTCGCTGTCGCGCCGTTCAGCGTCACGTTGCCTTCCACATCCACCTCCACTCCCGGGGCGTTCTGCAGAGCATCGCTGGCGTTGCCGGTCTGTATCGTGGCATCCTCGGCCACATTGTACAGGTCTTTCTCGCCGTCTACGGCATAAAGCGGCCGTGTGTCCACTATCTTAATCATATCAAGCAGCATTGCACCTTCGCTCAGCTCGATGGTGCCCATGTCGATGGTGCCCAGCCCTGTGGGTCCCCCGTAACGTGTGTTCGGTACTGGCACAAATATTGTGCCGTATCCCATGGCGGAGAGACGGAGTACTGTGGGTACGGTATCGTTCTTCAGGCTGAATACACCCTTTTCGTCCGTCACCGTTCCCCGGACAAAAGTGCTGTCTTCGGCGCGCAACATGGCCACATTGGCATACATCAAAGGCTGCTTGTCCTTGTTGCTGACCATTTTACCGGTCACTACGTGTTGTCCCGCCGCTGCCAGCACAATTGCGGTGAACAACAGTGTCATAATGGTTTTCTTCATTTTTTCGCTATCTATTATTCTTTGTTGTGAAATCTTTTCTATCTATCAATCAATTGGATTACACCTTTTTGCGAAAAGGAAATGTGGCATTTTCCCCTTCCGAAGGCATCAAAGATGACGTGCAAAGATACATACTTTTTGTTATATGGGTATTGTTTGCTAAAAATTTTTTTCTTTCGAATATTCTCACTCTCAACCCACCACCTACAATTTCGCTGCCGCTCCGTTCCTCCCGTATCCCGCCTCCTTTCCCGTTCAAGTGCAGCTTCGCTATCTCACCACCTCTTATTAAGCTTGTCATAAGATTTTCTTAAGCGTAAGACACAATAAGAGTTAAGTATGCAATGGGCAAGTGCCTATATATTAGCGAATACGGGTCAAAGAGGAATGGTTCGGCGGGTTGTTGTGTATGTGGTTGATAATTGGTGGAAAAAGAAGGGGATTATAGGCGATGGGCGAGAAGGGTTAGTGACGGTTGGGTGCGGGTTGGTTCATCTGCTTTTCATGTGTATGACTGTCGGTTTGCCTATTCCGGGTCGTAATGGAAGCGGGTGGGTTGGTTTTGGGGAACTAGTGAAGGGAAGGGTGGACGCGGAGGAGAGAGTGGTGTGGAGGTGAGCGGATAGCGGTTGGGGATAGAATGAGGGTGCGAAAATAGTGTAGGGCGTGGGAGGATGCAATTGCAGCGATTGTAGGTGGGGTGGAATTATATTTTTAAAAAGGAGTGATAATATCGGGAAAATTATGTAAATTTGCAAATGGAAAATTGTGGGCATTGCCCGCACAATTGTTTATGTGGTAAAGAGATGCAGCGAAATGGTGTGAAATAAAGGGGTGTGAAAAGGGTGTTGAGGGTTTGGAATATGAGGAAAAATGCGGTGGAGGGGTTGGTGGATGTTGAAAAAAAACATCATTGAAATAGTGGTTGGAGAAGGGTGCTGAGAATTGGGTGAGGAGCGATTGGCGGAGTGGATGGAGGATGTGAGCGGATATGCGGAAACTTGGGATAAGGGTATTGAGGGACTGGAGTGGTGGCAGAGATGATGTTTGCAGAACGGACGCGGGGTATGGAGAAAGGTAGAAGAGAATGGCTTTTGAGGTAGAGAAGAATGGTTTTTAGTACAAGAAACAGAATAAATTAGATATAGTGAAATGATAAAGATAAAAAAGGGCTTGGATTTGCCGATAGAGGGAGCTGCGGAGAAGCGCACGACGGATGCGCGCAGTATAGCCTGCTACGGTATTAAGCCTACCGATTTTGTCGGCTTGGTGCCCCGCCTGTTGGTAGGAGAGGGTGATGAAGTGAGGGTGGGGGATGCCTTGTTTTGCGACAAAAGAGATGAAAGAATCCGTTTTACATCGCCGGTTGCAGGCCGTGTGAAGGCTGTGGTGAGGGGTCCGAAGAGACTTCTGCTGGCGGTGGTGGTAGAGAAAAATGACGAGCAGGCATTGCTTAGGTTTGATGGCGATGTGAAAGAGCGTATGATGCAGACCGGTTTGTGGACCGCTTTGCGTCAGCGTCCGTTCGGAACGGTGGCCAATCCCGATGACCGGCCGAAGGCCATTGTGGTGAGCTGCTTTGACAGTGCCCCGTTGGCACCCGACTACGACTATGTGATGCAGGGCCGCGAAGAGGACTTGTGGGAGGGACTGGAGGCTTTGAGCACATTGACCGACGGCAAGCTCTATGCCTGTTTCAAGGCTGGACAGCGGCTTGGCCGCGAGGCTGAGAAAAGGCTGGTGAAGAGCGGTCGCATCTCGGTGGAGTATTTCGACGGTCCCCACCCGGCAGGTAACGTGGGTACTCAGATTGCGCATCTGTGCCCCATAGACAAGGGTGATGTGGTTTGGACGATGGGAGTGCAGGACGCTGCGGTGCTTGGACGCTTGATGAGAAGCGGAGAGTACTGTCCGGAACGCCTGTTGGCTGTGGCTGGCCCTGAGGTGCGTAGCCCGCACTACTACCGCATTGTGGCTGGAGCCTGCGTGGAAGGGATTGTGAGTACGCAACGCAGCAACCCCAACTATCCGGCATTGACCAAGGGAGAGAAGGTTGAAGGAGTCAGGGTGATTTCGGGCAATGTGTTGAGCGGTAGTTGTATTGAGGATGACGGTTTTGTGGGTGCATACGATAGTTTGTTAACCCTGATGCCCGAAGGGAATTACTATGACTTTATGGGCTGGCTGCTGCCGGGACTGAACAAGTATAGTTTCTCCCGTACGTTCTGGAGCGGATTTGTGCCGTCGTTTATGCATGATATTTTCGGACAGGTTCCCCGCATGATGGCGCCCAAGTTCGATACTAACCTGCACGGCGGTGTGAGACCGTTGGTGTTTACAGGCAATTTCGAAAGGGTGTTTCCCTTTGATATCTACCCGTTGCAACTGCTCAAGGCCTGCATTATAGGCGATATTGACTTGATGGAGAAACTGGGAATATACGAGGTGGAGCCTGAGGATTTCGCTCTATGTGAGTATATTGACCCGTCGAAGACGGATATACAGCCTATCATCCGCGAGGCGTTGGAAAAATTAAGAAAGGAGGCTTTGTGATGTTTGACAATTTAAGAGGATTTATAGATAAGATAAAGCCCAACTTTGTGAAAGGCGGCAAGTTTGGCTGGCTGCAAAGTACGTTTGAGGCTTTTGAGACTTTTGCTTTCACTCCCAACACGGTTACGGCAAAGGGTAGCCATGTGCGCGACGGTGTGGACATGAAGAGGGCAATGATAACTGTGGTGATAGCGTTGGTGCCCGCTTTGCTGTTCGGCATGTGGAACATTGGGTATCAGACCATGCTTCACGGTGAGAATTGGCCTTTCGAGCCAGGGACGGCCGCCAGCTGGTGGTATTGCCTGTGGTTTGGCTTTTTGCGTATGTTGCCCTTGATAGTGGTGAGTTATGTTGTGGGTCTTGGCATAGAATTTATGTTTGCCCAGATACGCCACCACGAGGTGAATGAGGGCTTCTTGGTGACGGGATTGATAATACCGATGATAGTGCCGGTGACTACGCCCTTGTGGCAGTTGGCTCTGGCAGTGGCTTTTGCTGTGGTGATAGGCAAAGAGGTGTTTGGCGGAAGCGGCATGAATTTCCTGAACCCAGCATTGGTGGCGAGAGCATTCCTGTTTTTCAGCTACCCAACCCATATGTCGGGCGACCAAGTGTGGATTGCTGCCGACTTGTGGGGGACAGATGCCATTGCGGGTGCCACCACTATGGGAGAGCTGGCCACGGGTATGAGTCCGTCGGCCTCGGCATTGGATATGTTTATAGGTACGGTGCCGGGCAGCACTTGCGAGACCTCGGTGATTGCCATATTGCTGGGTGCATTGGTGCTGCTGGTGAGCGGCATAGCCAGCTGGAGGGTGATGCTGAGTGTGGTGCTGGGTGGCGGAGCAATGGGTCTTCTCTTTAACGCCATCGGTGCCAACGACTATATGCAATTGCCTTTCTACTACCACTTCCTGATGGGTGGCTTTGCTTTCGGTGCGGTGTTTATGGCTACCGACCCGGTGACCTCTGCACAGACCAATGCGGGCAAGTGGATTTACGGTTTGCTGATAGGAGCTTTTGCAGTGATGCTGAGAGTTCTGAACCCTGCATACCCGGAAGGCATGATGCTGAGCATTCTGTTAATGAACTGCTTTGCACCGCTGATAGACCACTGTGTGGTGCAGCGTAATGTAAAGATGCGTGAGAGACGCGCTTTGGGAAAGGAGGTGAGACAATGAAAACATTCAGCAACAGATATATCTTTATATACTCGACAGTGCTGGTGGCGGTGGTGGCCGTGATATTGGCGGTCGTTGCCACATCGCTGAAACCGATGCAGGAACGCAACCAGCGGGTGGAGACCAAACAGATGCTGCTCCGCACGATAGGAGTGGCAAGTACGAAGGCGGATGCAGAAGAGCTGTATTCGAAATATATCAAAGAGACGCAAACCGAGGACGGGAAGCCGTACTTCTTGTTTGACGGAGGCGTGGTGATACCGCTGAGGGGAACCGGTTTGTGGGGACCCATCTGGGGTTATATGGCCTTGGACGGTGAGGGCACGGTGCTGGGTGCCGTGTTCGACCACAAGGGCGAGACTCCCGGACTGGGTGGGGAAATCTCTACCGACAAGTTTGCCGCGCGTTTTGAGGGTAAGAAGATGGACACACAGCCCATCCGCTTGAAGAAACATGCCAACCCGCAGGACAACTACGAGGTGGACGCCATAAGCGGAGGCACCATGACCAGCAACGGTGTGACGAACATGCTGGCAGCAGCCTTCGAGGACTATTCAACACTACTTAGCAACTTTAACCCGGAAGCCGGGTTGCAAACAACCAACAGTCATGAGCAATAAGAATTGGAAATTGATAACGATGCCGTGGAACAAGAACAACCCTGTGACGGTACAGGTGTTGGGTATCTGCTCCTGTTTGGCAGTGACGGCGCAGCTGAAGCCCGCCGTAGTGATGGCATTATCGGTGACGGTGGTGGTGGCTCTTTCGAACCTCATCATCTCGTTGATGCGAAAAACTATACCGCCGCGTATACGTATTATAGTACAGCTGGTGGTGGTTTCGATGCTGGTGGTGTTAGTGGACCAGTTGTTGAAGGCCTATGTGTATGATGTGAGCAAACAGCTCTCGGTGTTTGTGGGGCTGATAATTACCAACTGCATAGTGATGGGACGACTGGAGGCATTCGCCATGAGTAACCCTCCGATTCCCTCGTTGTGCGACGGTATAGGCAATGGATTGGGATATAGCATTATTCTGGTTACGCTGGGTTTTGTGCGCGAGCTGTTGGGCAGCGGTACCGTATGGGGATATCCCGTGATGGAAAAACTGGGTATTTATAATATCGGGTATGAAAACAACGGATTGATGATAATGCCCCCGATGGCACTGATACTGGTGGGAATAATCATCTGGATACAGCGCACCCGCAACAAAGACCTATGTGAATAAGAAAGAGATGTGACAACAAGTCGGTAGCCGCTGATGCGGACCCGCCCATGACACGGTGGGTGTAGCGGAACGGCGAAGGACGATAAAAATACATTCAGAAAATGGAATACATCAATATATTCATCAAGTCTATTTTTGTAGACAATATGATTTTCGCCTTCTTTCTTGGCATGTGCTCGTATTTGGCAGTGTCGAAGACGGTGAAAACGTCGGCGGGTTTGGGTATCGCCGTAACATTTGTGCTTTTGATAACCGTGCCCATCAACTGGGTGGTCAATAAATATATGTTGGCTCCCGGTGCGTTGGCATGGATTAGCCCCAAGCTGGCCAATGTGGACCTCTCGTTTCTGAGCCTCATCATGTTTATTGCCGTGATTGCGGCCATAGTGCAGATGGTGGAGATGATAGTGGAGAAGACATCGCCGGCACTATACAACTCGCTGGGTATATTCCTGCCCTTGATAGCAGTGAACTGTGCTGTGATGAGTGGGTCGCTTTTTATGCAGGAAAGGGCATATAACTTCGGAGAGGCGGTGAGCTTCTCGCTGGGCAGCGGCATAGGCTGGTTTTTGGCCATTGTGACCATTGCAGCCATACGCGAGAAACTGCGCTACTCGCATATCCCGCCAGCATTGAAGGGTGTGGGTATCACGTTTATAATTACAGGACTCATGGGAATGGCCTTTATGAGTTTTATGGGAATAAAATTATGATGGAGCAGGCTCCAAGGTTATTAACACAAAAATAATATGACTACAACAATACTTACTGCACTCATTGTCATCGTGGCTGTAATACTGCTGCTGGTGGCATTGTTGTTGTTCCTGCGAGCCAAGTTGATACCGCAGGGCAATGTGACCATCACCATTAACGACGATAAGAAATTGACTGTTCCGACCGGGAACACCCTTATATCCACACTTGCCGAACAGCAGATATACCTGCCGTCGGCCTGCGGCGGCAAAGGGTCGTGCGGACAATGCAAATGCCGTGTGCTGGAGGGTGGCGGTTCCATCCTGCCCACAGAGGTGGGATTCTTTACCCGCAAGCAGATACAGGACCATTGGCGTTTGGGCTGCCAGGTGAAGGTGAAAGAGGACTTGAAAATAGCAGTACCGCCCTCGATTTTGAGCATCAAGGAATACGAATGCACCGTGATTAGCAACCGCAATGTTGCCACATTCATGAAAGAATTCAAGGTGCAGCTGCCTGCCGGTGAGCACATGGATTTTGAACCTGGCTCGTATGCACAGATAAAGATTCCCAAGTTCGACTTGAAATATTCCGATTATGACCGCGATTTGATAGGGGAGGAGTACCTGCCTGCATGGGAGAAGTTCAAGATGTTCGACCTCCGTTGTGTGAATCCGGAGCCGACAGTGCGTGCCTACTCAATGGCCAACTATCCCGATGAGGGTGATGTGTTCATGCTCACCGTCCGTATCGCAACCCCACCGTTCAAGCCGGACCGTTCAGGATTTATGAATGTGAATCCGGGTATAGCCTCATCGTATATCTATTCGTTGAAGCCGGGCGACAAAGTGATAATGTCCGGTCCTTATGGCGATTTCCATATCAAGAACCATCCGGCAGATATGCCCAACAAGCCCGAAATGATATGGGTGGGTGGCGGTGCCGGTATGGCTCCGTTGCGTGCCCAGATTATGCATTTGACCCGCACGTTGAATACCCGCGACCGCAATATGCATTACTTCTATGGTGCACGAGCTTTGAACGAGGTGTTCTACTTGGACGATTTCAGACAATTGGAAAAGGATTTTCCCAATTTCCATTTCCACTTGGCGTTGGACCGTCCCGACCCGGCAGCCGATGCGGCAGGAGTACCTTACACTGCGGGGTTTGTGCATAACGTGATGTACGAGACCTATTTGAAGGACCATCCCGCCCCCGAGGATATTGAGTACTACATGTGCGGTCCCGGCCCTATGAGTTCGGCAGTGGTGAATATGCTGGACAATTTGGGCGTGGCACCCGAGAATATATTGTACGACGATTTTGGAGGAGGCGCCCCCAAGAAATAAACAAATCACAGTGTCGGGGAACGATATCCAATAATTAGACTTACGAGTTTAATTGTGGAGCGGACTGACAAACAAGACAATTTTAATTTTAATATAAACCCAAACATAGCAATAATGAATTTACCAAAAATCCATTCCATTTCCAAGAAGATATGCGTGGCACTGCTGGGCGGTTTCCTGCTAATCTTCTTGTTGTTCCATGCCTGTGCCAACCTGTGCATATTGCGTCATGACGACGGTGCATGGTACACTGCTTTTTGCCACTTTATGGGCACGAACTATATAGTCAAGGTGTTCGAGGTGGTGTTGATAGGAACTATCCTGCTCCACATCTGTTTCACTGGATGGCTGTGGCTTACCAACCGACTGGCCAGACCGGTGCGTTATCACCAACAGGGGAAGAGCAAGACACATCCGGGGTCCAAACTCATGATGTGGACTGGTATCCTTATTTTCGTATGTCTGTTTGTCCACTTCACCGATTTCTATTTTGTGAAAATGGGATGGGTGAAAGGCGAATACATGGTAAAAGTAGACAAGCTTGCTACCGATGATGCCATGGGAATGATGGAACTGGCATCGAATATGGAAATGACTCCTGATGAGCTTATAAACTACTTGGAAGAAAATGCAAGCTCGTATGCCGAGACTGAAGAGGAAATGGCCGAAGCAGAAGAGTATGTGTCAAAACTGAGAGACCAGCTGGGAGTGATGAATATTGTGCAGAGAGCCTATGATGAAGGCAATCTGAGCGCAGACAAGAAATGGATACGCCACCTTACCTATGATGAACGTCAGTTGTTGCGCGAGGTGGCTCCGGAGAGCGACCCCGAGCCTGACTTCTATTTTATGGCCCGCGAGAAATTCAAGAACCCCTTCATGGTGTTGTTCTATCTAATTTTCTTTGTGGTTGTGTGGATTCACATGCGCCATGCATTCCCTTCGGCTTTCCAAACTTTGGGATTGAACAATTATAAATACAGCAAAGCCATTGATGTGATAGGGCAGATATACGCATGGGTAGTGTGTCTGATGTTCGCAGCTGTGGTGATACTGGTTTACCTTGGCTTGTAGCCAACAAAACGGAACTGCCGACAGTTGCATGGTTTTGCTACTGCAACAGCAGGAATGTTAATGTATTATTTTAACAATCAACAATCGACATGAATTTAGATTCTAAAATACCCGAAGGTCCCCTTTCAGAAAAATGGACCAACTATAAAGCCAGTCAGAAGCTGGTGAATCCCGCCAACAAGCGGAAAATAAATATCATTGTTGTTGGAACCGGATTGGCCGGTGCCTCGGCCGCTGCTTCTTTGGGAGCAATGGGCTTCAAAGTGGATATTTTCTGCATTCAGGACTCGCCGCGCCGTGCGCACTCCATCGCTGCACAGGGTGGTATCAATGCAGCCAAGAATTACCAGAATGACGGCGACAGTGTGGAGCGTTTGTTCCGCGACACCATTAAAGGAGGTGACTACCGTGCCCGTGAGGCCAATGTGTACCGTTTGGCCGAAGTGAGTGGCAACATTATTGACCAGTGTGTGGCGCAGGGAGTTCCTTTTGCCCGCGACTATGGTGGATTGCTTGACAACCGTTCGTTTGGCGGTGCACAGGTGAGCCGAACATTCTATGCCCGTGGTCAAACCGGTCAGCAGTTGTTGCTGGGTGCTTATGGTGCACTGAGCCGTGAGATAGCCCGCGGCAGTGTTACATTGCACGAACGCCACGAGATGATGGATCTGGTGGTGGTGCCCGACAAGGACGGTAAGCCCCGTGCCCGTGGCATTATAGTACGCAATTTGGTAACCGGTGAGCTGGAACGCTATGCCGCCCATGCTGTGGTGCTTGCTACAGGTGGTTATGGCAATGTGTATTACCTTTCGACCAATGCCATGAACAGTAACGGAAGTGCGGCTTGGGTATGCCATAAGAAGGGTGCAGCCTTTGCCAATCCCTGTTTTGTTCAGATTCACCCCACTTGTATCCCTGTGCATGGCGACTATCAGTCGAAACTTACCCTTATGAGTGAGAGTCTGCGCAACGATGGCCGTATCTGGGTGCCCAAAAAGAAAGAGGATGCCGAGGCAATTCGTCGTGGCGAAAAAGGCCCCAACGACATTCCCGAAGAGGAGCGTGACTACTATCTTGAACGTCGTTACCCTGCATTTGGTAATCTGGTGCCCCGCGACGTCGCTTCGCGTGCCGCCAAGGAACGTTGCGATGCCGGTTATGGTGTAGGTTCGACTGGCCTTGCTGTATATCTAGATTTTGCCGATGCCATTCAGCGCTTGGGACGCGATGTTGTGGAGCAGAAGTATGGTAACCTCTTCCAGATGTATCAGAAGATTGTGGACGTAGATCCTTATGAGAATCCCATGATGATATACCCCGCAATCCACTACACTATGGGTGGTCTTTGGGTGGACTATGAACTACAAACCACTATCCCTGGTCTCTTTGCCGCCGGTGAAGCCAACTTCTCCGACCATGGTGCCAACCGTCTGGGTGCATCTGCATTGATGCAGGGATTGGCCGACGGCTATTTTGTGTTGCCGTATACTATGCAAAACTATTTGGCTGACCAGATTTATGTGGGCAAGATTTCCTCTGATACTCCCGAGTTTGACCAGGCTGAGAAGGATGTTCGCGAACGTTTGGACGCTCTTATGGCCATAGGCCAGAAAGAGCAGCCACACCACACCGTAGACCATTTCCATAAGGCTTTGGGCAAGATTATGTGGGAATATGTGGGTATGGCCCGCAACACTGAGAGTCTCACTATTGCCCAGCGCGAAGTTGCCGACCTTGAGAGACATTTCTGGGATGAGGTCTTTATTCCCGGCAAGGTAGAGGAATTCAACACCGAGCTGGAGAAAGCCTACCGTTTGGCCGACTATTTCGAGTTAGCTCGCCTTATCATCGCCGATGCCATGCACCGTGAGGAATCGTGCGGTGGCCACTTCCGTACAGAACATCAAACAGAGGATGGTGAAACTCTTCGCGACGACGAGAACTTCATGTATGTGGGAGTTTGGGAATATCAGGGACACGATGTTCCAGAGACCATGTCGAAGGAAGACCTCAAATACGAATATATCAAGATTGCAAAACGTAATTATAAATAAGCCATGAAATTCAAATTACATATCTGGAGGCAGGAAAATGCCCGTGCCAAGGGCCATTTTGAGACATACGAAGTCGATAATATCTCGCCAGAGTGTTCTTTTCTTGAAATGCTTGACATTCTCAACGAACACTTGGTGAACGACCAAATTGCCCATCCTGTCTGTTTCGACAACGACTGCCGCGAAGGCATTTGCGGAATGTGTGGCCTCTATATCAATGGCAGACCCCACGGCAACGACGATGGCATCACTACCTGCCAATTGCACATGCGCAAATTTAACGATGGCGATGAAATATGGATTGAGCCATGGCGTGCCAAGGCCTTCCCTGTAATTCGCGACCTTGTGGTTGACCGTACTGCATTTGACAAAATTATTCAGGCTGGCGGCTATATTAGCACTACCACCGGAGGTGTGCCCGACGCCAACACTATTCCTATCGCTAAACACAAGGCCGACCAGGCCATGGATGCTGCTGCATGCATAGGCTGTGGCGCTTGTGTGGCAGCTTGCAAGAATGCCAGTGCCATGCTCTTTGTAGGTGCCAAAGTGAGTCATCTTGCCTTGCTACCTCAGGGTAAAGTGGAGGCCGCTGACCGTGTTAAGAAGATGGTGTGCAAGATGGATGAGTTGGGTTTTGGCAGTTGCACCAACACCTATGCCTGCGAAGCCGAATGCCCCAAGCAAATCAAACGCCAAAACATAGCCCGTCTGAACCGCCAATGGATTGGTTCCCTGTTCGGGCGTGACCGCAGAGATTAATATTGTCTTCTAATTTCTCCATCGGTGTTACCCCTTAGTGGATAGTGCCGAGTCTTTCAATAGGATATCTATGATAATATGGATATCCTATTGTTTTTTGACGAATACCGTTATATGCTCGCATGTGAATGTGTTGCCATTGCCATCCTGTCAATACTCTGCTTCACCGAATAAGGTTCGAAGTATGAGCGTTTTTGTGTCGACACAATATTTTCGGTCTTTCATCGTTATGCAAAATGATTGTCTTAAAAGGTTATGCATCCGGAGAATTGCCTTGATGAATACCTTGGCATTCTCTTCTGGGCTTTTCAATCGGTAATAATAGTAGAATATGAAAGTATTAGGCTTAATATTGTTTGTACTGACGGCCTGGCTGGTATGGATAATAGGCAAACCCCGTAATATCAAGTTAATTGATCAGGAATATGAATCCCGTCTGGAAAGAGTCATGCCGGACAATGTGGTGGACGGCAACAGGGTGACAACATATACCTCTTTTGAACCCATGTTCAATCAGATGTTGAAGGATATTGACGGAGCAAAACACCATGTTCATGTTCAATTCTTCAAGTTGGAAGCTGATGCTACGGGTCAACGGTTGGGCGATGCACTTGTGTCTAAATCGGGACAAGGCGTAGAAACCCGTTTGATTTATGATGATTTCTGCAGCCGGTCATGGAAATGGTTTTACAATCATTTGGGCGAACAAGGAGTGCAGACCGCCCCTTTCGGCAAGATTAATTATCCTTTTATCAAACCCCGCGACTATTACCGTAATCATCGTAAGGTGGTAGTGGTTGACGGTAGGGTGGCTTATGTAGGTGGTATGAATATCGCCGACCGCTACGGGCAAGGCCTCTCTTGGGGCTGTTGGCGCGATACGATGATACGTATCGAGGGGCCTGCTGCAGCGGCACTCCAGCATTCCTTTTTGGCCGATTGGTGTTATTCCACAGGCCAGTTGATAGATTCTAAAGCCTTCTTCCCTGTTGTGCCGCATGTGGGTGATTATCCCGTACAAATTATCACCTCGGGTCCGATTGGTCCGGGACCTGACATTATGCACTATACTGTTGATCTTCTGAATCGAAGCACAAAGTATGTCTATTTCGAATCGCCCTATTTCCTTCCGCCCGCCGAGGTGATGGAAGCCATGTGTAATGCTGCCTCCCGTGGGGTTGATGTCCGACTTCTGCAACCCCTTCGCGGAGATAGGGGAGAGGTCACTCAGTATGCTTCCAAGTACAACTATGCCCACGCTATGTCGGCAGGAGTGAAAATCGGCACCTATCAGGCTGGTTTCCTCCATTCCAAGACTATCGTTTCCGACGATAGGGAGGCTGTGGTTACTTCCTGCAATATTGACCCCCGCAGCTATCTTTTGTGCCAAGAGGTTGCTGCCATAGTTCAACATCCCGACTATGCAAAAGAAATGAAGGCAATATTTCTGGCCGACGAACGGCAGTCGCTCTACATAGACCCGCAGCTGTGGAGTCGTCGTCCTTTGGCAAACAAATTCAAGGAATCAATGTCCCACATCATCGCCCCCCTGCTATAGATTCCGCCACAGAACGCTTCTGCTATTTAATAAGAAGACTTCTATAAATCACCTCGAAGGTGAGACTATTAATAACACGGTACAAGCCGAAGGCGCAGTACCGTGATACTCAGACAACAGAGAATTGTGTCCCATAAGGACGCGACATATATACAAAATGAATAGCCCTCTATTTATAGAACCCTCCATAACAGAAAAGTGTCCCGAACTCAATCGGAACACTTTTCTCTTATTTGAAACTCCCCTAATGCCGGGGTGTCATGTTTAATCGTCAACGTGAGTGACACGTCCCTGCATATCAAACTGTATCTCAAGTCCGTTAGTCAATTCTATCTCATATCCTCCACGCATCTTCTCACATTTTATTATCAGCTGTTTCGGGAAACGGTTAACCACATAACGGGTTATGTTGCCGGGCACCAAAGTCACGGGAAGACCATCGGTGCATTTCATTTCCTTCCACACACCTTTCATGTCAAACTCAATCAATGTGCCGTCCGACAACAGCACTTCGTATTCCCGGCCATCGATATAGGCCATATCGATAACGCATGACGGCCAGTGTTTCTGAATGGTGGTTGTGGCGGCTTGGGGCAAACGGTCGGGGTCTATTACCTTTTTGCGACCGTCAGCATAGGCACTTCCGGCGATCAACACTAAAGTGAGTAATGTAAGGATGAACTTTTTCATAATGTTGGGAATTTGTTTGATGTATAAAATGGTGTTATTTGATGAATTTCAATTGCATGGCAGTACTCTGTTCGGCCGGCATACCGTTCAGGAACACTTTGCGCACCCTCGTGTGCAGCGTCTTTCCCTCCAATGGGCTCCACTTGCACTTGTAAAGCAGGCTTTCGCGCGTCACAGCGGTCTCGCCCGGCTCCACAATAACTAAATCGGCATAGTATCCTGGCCTGATGAAGCCTCTCTCGCTGATTCCGAAAAGTGTGGCGGGATTGTGGCACATTTTTGTCACCAGCAGTGGAAGCCATTCCTGCAGCACCTCGTCGTGGTCCTCCCGTTGGAGAGCTGCCGGATTGAAAAAACCTTCCAGCATCATCTGCAGCGAGTGCTGGATTGAGGGAATGCCACCGGGTGCCTCAAAGTAGCGTTTCTCTTTGCTCGCCAGCGTGTGGGGTGCATGGTCGGTGGCAATGGTATCAATCAGTCCATCCACAAGTCCGCCCCACAAACCCAGACGGTCCTCGTTGCTCTTGATGGCCGGGTTGCATTTTATCTTGTTGCCCAGTTCCTCGTAGTCGCGGTTGTCAAACCATAGGTGGTTGGGCGTTACCTCGGCTGTGATGTTTTTCTCTTCAAGGTCTCGGTTGCTCAACAGCGATAGCTCGGTCGATGTGCTGACATGGGCTATATGCAGACGGGTGTTATATTTGCGGGCTCTTTCTATGGCCTTGTACGACGATACGAAACAGGCCTCTGTATTTCTAATCTTTGGATGCAGGGCGGCTGTTTCGCGGTCGGTGTTGGCATATTCAAGTTTGTAGTTGTGCAGATTCGCCTGTATGATATTCTCCTCTTCGCAGTGGGCCACAATCAGCTTTTTGCTTTCGGCAAACAACTTGTCCAGTGCTTGGGGTTGATTCACAAGCATATTTCCTGTGCTGCTGCCCAAAAACAATTTGATGGCGGCATAGCGTTCTACCGGTATCGACAGCAGGTCGTCGATATTGTTGTTGGTGGCTCCCAGCATAAAGCCGTAGTTCACCGCACTTTTTGTGGCCGCTATGCGCTCCTTGGCCTCAAGGGTCTGGAGTGATGTGGTTTGTGGGTCGGTGTTGGGCATATCTATCACCGACGTAACCCCTCCCGCCAATGCAGCCTGGCTTTCGGTGGCGAAATCTGCCTTCTCAGGGAATCCGGGGTCGCGGAAATGCACATGCGTATCGATAACTCCCGGCAGCACATAGCACCCTCCCGCTTCGAATGTCTGCGGCTTGCGCAGCATCTCCTCACGCTCCACCAATCGCCCCTCATGTATGTAGAGGTCGCGTTTGGTCAAGCAGCCTTCATTGACCACTGTGCCGTTCTTGATGATATAGTCCATTGCGAACCTTTTAGAACTTGCGCTTGGTGCCCCACTGGCGTGCTGCCACATAGGCGTCGGCCGAGTTGTTATAGATGGGTTTCACCACAAACTGACCGGTATGGTCTATGCAGCCCCAACGGCCTTCCTGTTTGGCAGGAGCAACACGGTTGTTCCATTTAAAGATGAAGGGTTTGGCATCCTCCAAACGGGGCTGTATCACCCATTCGCCCTCAAAGTCCACATATCCCCAATGGCCGGTGCCCGGTTCCTGCACGGGGAAGAGCCAGTGACCCAGTTCGGCATCCTCTATACCTTTCTGGTTGTCGTCCCATTCCTTGCCGGCCTTGGCAGCCTCGCTCGAAAGGGTGAATACAGGTTTGGACAACAGGCGGCCATCCTCGTGTATACTGGCCCAGAAGCCGTTCTCGCACTTTGCGGTGGCAAAGAGGCCTGTGTCGTTGGGGAAGTTGGAAACCTCCAGATATATAGGCTGTATGGCCCATGTGCCGTCGGCTTTCACCCAGCCCCACAGATTGGTGTCGGTGCGCATCTCGGGCAATCTCCAGCCGTCAATGTCGCGGCCGTGCTCTATCTGCGACAGGGCATACACACAGTCTTTCTCGTTGCTGAATATGAAGTCGCTGATTACATTGCCGTTCCGGTCAATGTTGCCCCAGCGGCCGCCCTTCAAGGCCTGAGTGTAGATATAGTTGTGCTCGCCGGGAAATTGGCGTATCATGGCATATTGCGGCTGCACCACCCAGCGACCCAGGTAATTGACTATGCCCCACTGGTTCTCGTTGCGGGGATTGGTCACGGCAATGCGCCAGGTGTCGTAGTGACGCCCCACAATCCACTGGTGTCCAGCTTCGGTGGCGTCCTCTTCGTTCTCGAACACGTTGTTTATAACCAAGATGCCTTTTCCGTCAATGCATCCCCAACGTCCTTCCAGTTTTACGGGGGCAAAGTTCATGGGCTCTTGGCCATAGTATTTCCCGGCCCCTTCATACTGAGGCTCATATTTCCACAAGCCATAGTAATTCACAAATCCCCATTTATGGTCGGCAGGATTCTCGGCAGGGTAAATCCATTTGCCCGGTTCCTCGGCGGTATACCATTGGTCGCCAGCTTCCTGAGCCTCCTCCTTGGTGCGGAAGATGTTGCGGACTATCATGTTTCCGCTCTCGTCAATGCAACCCCAACGGCCGTCGTATTTCACAACGGCAAATTTGCGGTCTTGATGCTGGAAAGCGAAAGCCACCTGGTACTTCGGAGCTATCTGCCAGGTGCCGTTACTGTTTTTGTAACCATATTTCATGCCGATATCATCAAAGGCTAACGTTTGAGCTAAAGCGCTGCCGGTCAGCATGCATAAAGTGGTGAGGATGAAGATGTATCGTTTCATATTTCAAATATTTCAAAGTTGCAAAGATACATATTTTTTTTTGATTATTAAAAATAATCAGTGCCAACAGGGCAACATTGTTGTTCCAAGCCTTTATCAGGGTGGTGTCAAGGCGGTTGGGTGATGCAGTTTTTCCATAGTCTTACCGTTTTTTCCCAAATTAGTATTTGTTGTGTCCCTATCCTTGCACCGTAATGTTAAAAAAATCGCATAACAATCTCCCCCATGCAGTTGTCCAGCCGGCCGCAAAGGGAAGAAAAAACAATGTATGTGCCTATTTGCGAGGCGGAAGCGCCTGGAACCGTCGAGTGACAACAGTCTGCACCAAGTTGAGCTTTGTCCCCACACACGTGCTCCTTTCTTCCGTCAGACGTGACTATTTGTTTGCTGCCTGATAATCAGCCGCATATTCTTAAATTTAGGAGCCGCTGATTGTTGCCACTGGGTTCGCTGTATATTCACCCTTTATAAAGCCTTTAGTAAGTTCTTCTTGAGCCTAAGCTTCTAGAAAAGGAAAGGAAGGAATGAAGAAAGGGTGAAGTGATGACGAAGGCGAGGCGGAGGCAGGATGGAAGCAGAGCGGATGATGGATTGGTGTGAGGGGAGGAAAATAATGTTGCGGGAAGAGGAAAAACGGAACTTTGGGGTGGGGAAAAACGAAACTTTGGGGAGAGGAAGAACGGTATAATGGGAGGGAACGATTGGTTTGTGGCAGAATTATATTGTGTGGATAAATAGATTGAACAGGCTGGTGCATAGACTTTTGTCTTTTTGGGACGGAAATTGGGAGGCATAAAACACTTTTTTATTAAGAATTTTTTGTATATTTGCATTTTGTAAACATAATTGTGTAATATATTTATTAATTGATATGCAAAGAGATACAGCAATTTTCGATCTCATCCAGAAGGAAAGAGAACGTCAGACCAAAGGCATTGAGCTCATTGCCTCTGAGAATTTTGTAAGCGACCAGGTGATGGAAGCCATGGGTTCCGTCATGACCAACAAATATGCTGAGGGTTATCCCGGAAAGCGTTACTATGGTGGTTGCCAGATTGTTGACCAGAGCGAGACTATCGCTATAGAGCGTGCCAAGAAGCTTTATGGCGCTTGCTGGGCCAATGTGCAGCCCCACAGCGGTGCACAGGCCAACATGGCAGTGTTTTTGGCCTGCCTCAACAGTGGCGACACCTTTATGGGCATGGACCTGAACCACGGCGGTCACCTCAGCCACGGCAGCCCCGTCAACTTCAGCGGTATTAACTACAAGGTGGTTGGATACCAGGTGAAGGAAGAGACCGGTACGGTTGACTACGAGGATATGGAGAAGAAGGCTCTCGAGCATCATCCCAAGCTTATCATTGGTGGCGGTTCCGCTTATAGCCGTGACTGGGATTGGGAGCGTATGCGTGCCATCGCCGACAAGATTGGCGCCATCCTCATGGGCGACATCAGCCACCCCAGCGGCATGATTGCCAAGGGCTATCTGAACAATGCAGTGAAGTATTGCCACATAGTCACCACCACTACCCACAAAACCCTTCGCGGACCCCGCGGCGGTATGATTCTGATGGGTCAGGATTTCGACAATCCTTGGGGCAAGACCACTCCTAAGGGTGAGATTAAGAAGATGAGCGCACTGCTCGACAGCGCCGTGTTCCCCGGCACCCAGGGTGGTCCTCTGGAGCATGTTATCGCTGCCAAGGCTGTGGCCTTCGGCGAGGCTCTCACCGACAGCTACGACCAGTATATCCAGCAGGTGATGAAGAACGCCAAAGTGATGTGCGAGGCTTTCATCAACAAGGGTTACAAGGTTATCAGTGGCGGTACCGACAACCACCTTATGCTCATCGACCTCCGCACCAAATTCCCCGAGTTGACCGGTAAGGAGGCTGAGAACGCACTGGTGGCAGCCGACATCACTGTGAACAAGAACATGGTTCCTTTCGACAGCCGCAGTGCCTTCAAGACCAGCGGTCTGCGTGTTGGAACTCCCGCTATCACCACCCGTGGCCTGAAGGAAGGCGACATGCAGGTGATTGTTGATATGATCGACACCGTTCTCTGCAACCCGACAGACGAGGCCGTACGTGCCAAGATTACCGGACAGGTGAACGAGATGATGCAGAACCGTCCGCTTTTCGCTTGGTAGTCTGCTCATAACTAAAGCCCTTAAGACTCTCCATGAAATACCGGATAGTCTTAAGGGCTTTTTGTATACCTTCAAAAAAGGGAATCAGCGTCATGACAATGGAATTCGACAGCCGCAAGAAGGAGGGCAAGCCAGGCCGGTTATACAGGTTCTTTAAGGTTGCGATAACTATTGGGGTGTTTGTTATTGCGATGTTCTTTCTGCTCATGGTGATATTCCCTGCGGGGGGCTGGACTAGGCTATTTTGGAAATAGTCTTTCCTTTGAACTGAAGGTGTTGATTGTTGGTGCGGAGAGGATTCCTTAATGCTTTTAAATAGAAATGAGGTGCGGTGCAGGTGGGAATTTGAGTATTTGGCAAGAAAAAATTGTATTTGAAAAAAAAAGTGTATCTTTGCACCCGCAAAGTGGATAGATTTGTAATGATTGCAACCACGTGAAAAAATGCTAAACACATGATTTCCAATCCCACAATCACTTATTCTTACCACCTTTGCTTTTTTATGGTTTCATCAAAAAAGTAAAAGTATTATGAGTTATTTCTTCACATCTGAATCTGTGTCGGAAGGACATCCCGACAAAGTTGCTGACCAAATTTCCGATTCCTTATTGGACGAGTTCCTACGCCGGGACCCCAACAGCCATGTGGCCTGCGAAACGCTTGTTACCACCGGTTTGGTGGTTGTGAGTGGCGAGGTGACGTGCGACGGTTATGTAGAAATACAGGACACCGTGCGCAACGTGATACGCAATATCGGCTATACCAAAGGCGAGTATATGTTTGAGGCCAACTCGTGCGGCATACTCTCCACCATTCATGGACAGAGCGGCGATATTAATCAGGGTGTGGACCGCAGTACCCTCGAAGAGCAGGGGGCAGGCGACCAAGGCATGATGTTTGGCTATGCCTGCAGCGAGACCCCGGAGTTGATGCCGCTGCCTATCACATTGGCACATATTTTTCTGCAAGAACTTACCAAGATACGCAAGGAGGGGCGGCAGATGACTTATTTGCGTCCTGACGCCAAGAGCCAGATTACAATAGAATACAACGACAACGGCAAACCCCAACGTATAGAGGCTATAGTGATTTCGACCCAGCACGATGATTTTGACGAGGAGTCCAAGATGCTGGCACGTATCAAGGAGGACGTGAGGGCGATTCTTATCCCCAGAGTATTGAACAGGTTGAGCGACGAGAACCGTGCTCTCTTTGCCAGCGAGGACTATAAACTGTTTGTGAACCCCACAGGCAAATTTGTGATAGGCGGTCCTCATGGCGATACGGGCTTGACGGGACGCAAAATCATAGTTGACACCTATGGTGGCCGTGGGGCCCACGGTGGCGGAGCCTTTTCGGGCAAGGATGCCTCGAAGGTGGACCGCTCGGCAGCCTATGCCACACGCCACATTGCCAAGAACATGGTGGCAGCAGGAGTGTGCGACGAAGTGCTGGTGCAGGTAGCCTATGCCATCGGGGTGGCGGAGCCGGTAGGTTTGTATGTGAATACTTATGGCACAAGCCATGTGGAAATGAGCGACGGCGAGATAGCACGAAAGATAGGGCAATTGTTCGACATGCGTCCGTATGCCATCATTGAACGCTTCGGTCTGAAGAACCCCATCTATGCTCCCACTGCCGCCTACGGCCATATAGGGCGCGACCCCTATAGCGCACCTGTCACTCTCTACGATTCGGAAGGAAATGAATACACCATGACGGTGGATTTCTTTGCATGGGAGAAATTGGACTATGTGGAGCAAATACGCGAAGCTTTCGGTTTGAAATAGAATGTGTTCTTTAATCCCATATACAATGAATTTTACTGGATTGATTATCGGGTTGTCCACCTTTCTGTGCATCGGAGTATTCCATCCTATAGTTATTAAGGCAGAATACTACTGGGGCGTGAAATGCTGGTGGGTGTTCCTGCTGGTTGGAATGGGGTGTGTGGTGGGTTCGCTGTTTGTGCAAGGGTTGTATCTTCCAACGTTGATGGGAGTGGCGGGATTCTCAAGCCTGTGGTCAATTATAGAGCTGTTCAAACAGAAGAAAAGGGTGGAGAGGGGCTGGTTTCCGCGCAATCCCAAGCGCAGGTACGACAGTGATAAGTGCTGAAAGACAATAGAACACAGTATAAAATCAAACAAATGACGAAGTTAAGTGTAAACATCAACAAAGTGGCCACGTTGCGCAATGCCCGTGGGGGCAATTTGCCCAACGTGGTCAAATTTGCCTTGGACTGCGAGCGGTTCGGAGCCCAAGGCATCACTGTCCATCCAAGACCCGACGAGCGGCACATCCGCTACAAGGATGTGTTCGATCTGAAACCAGTGCTCACTACGGAGTTCAACATCGAGGGCAATCCCGTGCCCCGTTTTGTGGAGTTGGTCAAAGAGATCAAGCCCGCACAGGTGACTCTTGTTCCCGATGCCGAAAATGTGATTACCAGCAATGCCGGATGGGACACTGTCAAGAACCAGTCCTTTCTTGCCGAGATGGTGGCCGAGTTCAAGTCGTGCGGTATCCGTGTCAGTATCTTTATCGACCCTGTGCCGGAAATGATAGAGATGGCGGCGCGGACGGGTACGGACCGTGTGGAGCTATACACCGAGGCTTACGCCCGTCAGTATCCTGCCGACAGGGCTAAAGCTATTGCTCCATACGTCGAGGCGGCAACCGTTGCACGGCAATGTGGCTTGGGCCTCAATGCGGGACACGACCTTTCGTTGGAGAACCTCCAGTATTTCCATCAACAGATATACTGGCTCGACGAAGTCTCCATAGGCCACGCCATCATCAGCGATGCCCTCTATCTGGGCATTGAAGAGACCATCCACCGCTATCTGCAGTGCCTGCGTTAATAGTTTTAATCCATTAATATCTGAGTTATGAAGAAAACCATCCTTATGTTGGCCGCTGCCACACTGCTGGCCGCTGCCTGTAGCACTGAGCCTCAGCCCGTCGTCAACGACCCCGCCGAGGTAGTGATGACAAACATCCTCAACCGTAAGAGCGTCCGCTCATATACGGGCGACACCATACCCGCCAAGGTGATGGAGAACTTGCTGCGTGCGGCTATGGCGGCCCCGTCGGGGAGAAACATCCAGCCGTGGAGTTTTGTGGTGTTGAACGATACCAGCCGTTATGACGAGATATTCGGCGAGAATTTCAATATGGGCATGTACAAGCAGTCGGCGGCTGTGGTGGTGGTTTGTGCCGACACCACTGTCGTGCGTCCTCCGCGCGACAATCCCGATGCACCGGCAGTGCAGCAGCCCAACGGCATTTGGCGCGATGACATGGGTGCCGTTACCGAGAACTTGTTGCTGGCTGTGGAGGCTTATGGCCTTGGGGCATGCTGGACGGCTTGCTATCCCTACGCAGACCGCATGGAGCCCGTGAAGAAGGCTCTAGGATTGCCCGCCACGGTGGTGCCTTATAGCGTTGTGCCTATTGGCTATCCCGCCGGCGATGAGCAACCGAAGGACAAGTGGGATGCATCAAGGATTCATTATAACAATTGGTAGTCCAGACTGTGAATGCCGTGGACTGAAGGCTTTAGTCCACTAGGCTGGCTAACCAATCTCACTCCAGTTTCCTTGCAGGGTGATATCGGCTCGGATGGCGTTCAGTTCCTTGAGGTATTCGCCGCGGGGGATGGGACGTGCGCCGAGGCTGGACAGATGTTCTGTCTCCTGTTGGGCATCGATAAGGCGGAACCCGTGCGACTTGCAAAACTCTACCAACCGAACAAAGGCCACCTTCGAGGCGTCGGTCATGGTGTGGAACATCGACTCGCCAAAGAAGAAAGGGCCCAGACTGAGGCCGTATAGTCCCCCGACAAGGTTTCCGTCGTGATAGGTCTCGAACGAGTGGGCCAGTCCCAGCCTATGGAGTCTTACGTAGGCTTCAATCATGCTTTCCGTAATCCATGTTCCGTATTGGTGTTGCTTTATTCGGGACACGTTGGCGCAGTGCCGCATCACCTCTTCAAACTGCTGGTCGATGCGAACCTCGAATTTGCCAGACGAAACCACACGGCGAAGGCTTTTGCTATAGCGGAACTCGTCGGGGAACAGCACCATGCGTGGGTTGAGTGACCACCACATGATGGGCTCTCCGTCCGAAAACCAGGGGAATATGCCACAGCAATAGGCGTTGATGAGTCTTGGTGCCGAGAGGTCGCCGCCTATGGCCAGGAGTCCGTCGGGCTCTGCCTCTTCGGGATTTGGGAAACCGGGGTAATCGGGGTCGAGTCTGTATATCATGGAAAGAGAGGAATTAGTTCGTTCAGCAAAGCCTGGCAGCCTATGGTGATATCTTCCCAGGCGGCATCGAAATTGCGGGTGTACCAGGGGTCGGCTACGTCGCGGTGGTGGTGGGCTTTGTCGGCCGGGTCGGTATGGTCGAGCAGCATGCTGATTTTGCCCTCGGGGTCGTTGGGCAGGATGCGGCGAAGGCCGTGGAGGTTTTCGCGGTCCATTATGATGAGGTAGTCGAAACGGTTGTAGTCGGCGGGAGACACTTGCCTTGCGGCGTGTTTGGCGCCTTTGATGCCGTGGGATTCGAGGGTGCGGAGAGCCATGGGGTAGATGGTGTTGCCGATTTCCTCGGTGCTGGTGGCGGCAGAGTCGATTTGGAAATGATGGCTTAAGCCGGCGTTGTCCACCAGTTGTTGAAACACGAATTGGGCAGTTACACTGCGGCAGATATTGCCGTGACAAATAAAGAGTATCTTTTTCATCTTTTTTCCGTTGAAAATGCAAAAATACAAAAAATAATTGTAATTTTGCATTTTTGTTTTCACAATAGCACAAACGACATATATGTATAAAGGTTCTGAATATTCAATATCTTATGTGGAGGATAACTCGCACAGCATACATTTTGGCATGTGTGCCACCATGTGCCCAATGGATGATTGCCAAGCATCGCCCAGCAAACGTTTCAAGGGGTTTGGCCAAAGGCTGAAAGGCGTGGTTGTGGCTGCATTGCTCTTTATGTCAGGCAGTATTGCGGCCCAAACGGGTAGTACCAATATTGGTGTGATACCCACTCCCCAGCAGGTAGTGATGGGGCAGGGGACAGTGGCTTTGGGCAAAAGTGCCCCAAGGCGCAACTTTGTGGAATCGATAGAGGGGGCCAGCAATCAGGCACAGGCATACAAGATAGAGATAGCACCCGACGGAGTGCGAGTTTGGTGTGTGAGCAACGAGGGTTGGGGCTATGCCATGAAGACCCTTGACCAGCTGAAAAAGATATACAAGGACAATGTGCCTTGCATGACTATAACCGACTGGCCGGCCTACGAGTACCGTGGATGGCTTGACGACATCAGCCGCGGGCCTATACCGAGCAAGCTGTTCCGTCAGAAGACGAGAAGTTTTGCAGAACGATACAAAATGAATTTCGGAAACTATTATACCGAACACACCCTGTACAACGAAGAGTATCCGGACATTTCGGGCAACAGCGGCATCGGCGACTATGAATATGCCAATGACCCGTACATGATGGCTAACTTGCAATGTTTTGCCCATTTCGAAAAAACGCTGCGCATACCCTACTATCAGAATATTATGGACAGCCCCACGAATGTCAATCCCGGCAAGGAGGAGACATACTCTTTTCTGCGCGAGCAGATAGAGAATGCTGTGGCTGCCTATTACAGCAGTCGTTTCTTTAATATCAACTGCGATGAGACTGAGGCGTTGGGCAGCGGACGCGCACGGAACTATGTGAGTGAGCATGGTGCCGATGAGGTATATTGCCAGCATATCAACCGGGTGTATGACATCATACAGCAAAGCTACCGCGAAGCTCATGGCATCAACAGTAAGATGGGTGTGCTGATGTGGGGCGACATTGTGGGGAAGAATCCCGAGATGCTTCAGAAACTGCCGTCCGACATGCAGTATATAGTATGGAGCTATGGGGCCCAAGAGAGTTATGCCCACATGATAGCTCCGTTTGCAGCCATCCACCGTAAGCAAGGCAATGCATTCTGGGTGGCTCCGGGAGTGAGCCATTGGAGTAGCACTCCGCAAGTGCGTAATTATATCCAGAACATTGCTTATCTGGCCCGCGACGGATACTTGGCAGGGGCTTGTGGTTTGATGAATACCGCATGGGACGACAGCGGCGAGTCGCTATTGGGCGATTCGTGGCATGCTATGGCCTGGGCTGCAGAGATGGCATGGCACCCCATTACCGCTACCGACCCTGAGCAAGCCCGTGAGGAAATGAGTCGGCGCGAGAAGCAGTTCAATGCCAACTACGACAGACTGGTGGCACTTGAGATGCGCAAGACCAATCCCGACATTCAAAATATCGATTCCAAATCCATAACACGCATGATTTATGCGGTAGGCGATTTGAACAGCAATCCCTGGGTGGGCGACTGGTTTAACACCCGAGCCTTGATGCAGCCGTTGCTGGAATTCAATCCAACCGATGTGGACGAGGCCATGCTGCGCCGCTGTGACAGCGTCGAGTCGCTGGTTCGCCGCACATTGCGTAATGTGGACAGTGCTATGGTGCCGCACTTTGCCTATGCCTGCCATCGCATTCTCTGTGTGGCGGAGAAGAGCCGGCTGCGGGTGATGCTATACCAAGCCTTGAAGGAAAACGGAGACTATGTGCAGCTGAAATATAATATCCAGGCTGCCAGCCGGCAGTATTTCTATCATCTTCACAGTTTGAAAAGGGAATACCTCAGGCTTTGGGATGAAGAGTGTACCGACTATAGCCGCGACACCATTTGCAACCGCTACGACCGTTTGGGCCGCGAGGTGCAGGAGGCCCGGCAACGGGTATTCATTTCAAACGAGTATCGCGACGGCAAGATGTATGTGACACTCAAGACCCTTTTCGACGACCGCCCCATATACTTTACAGTAGATGGTCGCAAACCCTCAAAGGGTGCCAATTTGTACAAGCGGCCTTTCACCATAGGACGTAGCTTCACGGTGCGTGCGGTGAGTTTCAACAAGTGGGATGAACCCGTGTACAGCGAGCAGTATTTGCTGTATCACAAGGGCATCGGCAATATAAAGCGTCTTAATACCCACTATAGTGATTACCGCAATGTGTATAGTGGCGGGGGCGACAATGCCCTTTCCGACGGTATACTGGGCAGCGACGAGGCATACGACGACGGACATTGGCAGGGCTACTGGGGACAGGATGTAGATGCAGAATATGATTTCGGGAACGCCACTCAGGTGAAAACCATCACGATGCGTTTCCTGCAGAATACCAATGCTTGGATTCTGGCACCCGAAACCATAGAGGTTTACTCTTCAAATGACGGGACGAATTGGAAACTGATACGTACCGAGCATTTCACGCCCGACTTCCATTATTATGGTGCCATTGTACATACGCATGCAATACGTAACCTTAAAGTCAACAGCCGCTACCTGCGAGTAGTGGCCAAGAATCCCGGAAAACTGCCCCAATGGCATCCAGGCAAGGGAGGCGACAGTTATCTCTTTGTTGACGAAATTGTGATTGAATAGCATGAGAGGTTATTCCAGACTGAGAGCGGAATGGATAAAAGCTGGAGGCGGAAGTGATTCATATCGGAATGATATTCCGGCATGATAGAACAGAGAACAGGTTAATTTAAACACTTATTATACAATCTATATGAACGTAGAAGAATATATCATCGCACGCGTCAATGCCCTTATGCATACCGAGGACGCGGCAATCGTGAAACGACTTGAAGGCGGCATGAGTAATTATACTTATGTGGTTGAAACCCGAGGCAAGAAGTATACCTACCGAGTGCCAGGAAAGTATGCCGAAAAGTTTGTGGACCGCGTGGAAGAGTGGGACAATATCCAGGAGGTGAATAAACTGGGGTTGAACAATGCTACTTCCTATGTGGAGATTATTTCGGGCGAGAAGTTGGCGGAATATGTGGAGGGGACTATTTTGTCCGAAACCGATGTGGTGAGTTATAACGACATGTCGGTGGCGGCACTGAAGCACATCCACAACAGTGACCTTCACTTCAAGGATTATAACGCCTTCGGGCGCCTTGACGATTATGAACGTTATTGCCGCGAGATGGGGTTCACCCACCCTAAGGAGTACGTGGAACTGCGCAACAAGCTCAATGCAATGCGGCAGACCCATGCAGGGGTCAAGATGGTGCCCTGTCATTGCGACTATCAGCCGACCAATCTGGTGGTAAACGGTGACAAACTATATGTGCTCGACTGGGAGTTTGCCGGCATGAACGACCCGTTTTACGATATTGCCTGCTATGGTAATGCCGGTTTCGATAAGGCACTCTCGCTGCTTGAAGCCTACGTGGGGCATCAGCCTACCCGGGAGGAGCTGCAACGCCTATATTTCCACCGCTCGTTCCAATGCCTGCAGTGGTACAATGTGGCAATATTCAAAGACCGGGTGGGTCTCAGCAAGGACCTCAATATGGATTTTAACCAAGTGGCTGCATTCTTTTTCAATATGGCCAAGGACTTGGCCGACCAGTACGAGACATTGTAGTTGATTGTCTTTTCTTACGAATATATGCCGGTTATTGGGGTTGCCCATTGGCCGGCATAATTGTATATATCAATAAAAACAATATCCTCGCGACGCCCTTGTGCATCGCGAGGATAAATGTTATGCTCGTATATCAATAATTACTGGGGAGGAAGCATTGTGTCATGAACAAGGCGATAGGCCATTTTGGGAGCAACGAGATCTCTGAGCAATTGAGATTCAGGAATCAAAACAGAAGTATAAGTAGCACTACCAACACCGAAATTTATAGTGTAAAAAGAATATTGACGTCTACTTGAATTCCAAGATCCACTACTTGTCCAGTAATATCCCCTACCTGAGTTCCCATATCCACTAGCACTATTAGCTATATTTCCTGTTGCAGGCAGGAATACACATCCTTCGGGTATTTGTTCAATGTCTGGATATGCATTTAATGTATTGGGGTGATTCGTTGAATAGGTGGTCCCAGTGTAATTGTCGGGATAAAGCAATATTCCTAATATGCTGCCGAGTCTAACAATATTAAAACAATAACCTTCGCCACTATGCCCATTGACCGTTCTTGGGAAAGTTGCACCACTTAGACCGAGAATGTTATACCATTGATCTTTTGATAGGGTTTCCCATGCTCCAGTTCGGCAGGTTATATCCCCAACTTTTATGGCAATATTTGCACCAATATCGTATGTAAAATCGTTAGATAGACTAGTCAAATTATTAGGAATGAATAAGTCAGTGTTGGTTGGGTCTGCTGAATGTAAAGCGTTTTCTTGCGAAGAGTGAAAGCTATATTCGCCACCAGAATATATCAGATTTCCTTGAGCAAACATGACTTTGTAGCGGGAATTGTTTCCTTGGTGAGAAAAGAAGCTGTGGATAGATCCTGCAATCCATGTATCTGCCTGTGCGGTCTCCGTTGCGCTATTTGTCATATAGGGGACAGCGGCATATTGGCTGAGGCCAACGTTTCCAGAACCGGGGTTGGTTTGTTCTTGTTCATAGGTATATACTGTCTCACCGATATGGGAATAGATGGTTATCTTGTATCTGTTGTCTATGCTGCCCGATACCGAAGGCACGTATAAATAGAAGGTCTTTGGCTCGTTGTTGTATGCCAAAGTCGCTAAGTTGCCTTGTTCGTTTGACTTTGCAAGGCTTATGATGCGGTGATTTGCAATCTCTGTTTCGGTGAGGCCTGTGCTGCTAACTTCGTATGCGCGGTCTGAGGAAGTGATGTCGTTCACCGTTGCGGTTCCCCACAAAAGCACGGGGCTGGTGCCGACTGTCTGCACAGCAATGGAGTCAATCACAAGGTTGTCGCGGTCGCTTCTGTCGTTTTTCACAGCAATTGCCAGCAATGCACCCATATTTGTGAACTGAAGATTGCTGGAACCATTTACAAATGCACCCATCGGTGCTTTGACTACTTGTCCGTTTGTGGTGGTTTCGTATGCTTGCACTCGGGGAATATTCAAAGTGACAGTGGAACTTCCCAATTGGTTTCCATTGTCGGCGACCAGGTCATTCGGGTATACGGCCTGATAGGCATTGCTGGTGGGTGCCTCGATTGTGGAGGATGTTGTTGAAACACTGACAGCGCATGGAGTACCATTCACATTTACAAGGTCGCCCGTTTCCCATCGAGGTGTGCTTGTGCCAGATATATATACTTTCGACTCATTGCTGAAGGGACTGATGCGTGCTTTAAGGGTAGTGGTGTCCTTTTTGCATCCAGACATCAGAAATGTAACTATTGCTGCCAAAATTAACAGACTGATATTTCTTTTTCTCATATTGTTATTGATTTCAATTAAAACGTTTTGTGTTGTTTTTACCAAGTCCACCCAGACTCTCCTCCAAAGGGGGTATAGTCTGTTGTGGATGAATTGTTATTATCGTTGCCACCCCAGAACTTATCTGAGCTGTTATTCGCAGAATTGTAATTCATTAGCGATTGTAATTCAAATGTCGATTCACCACCACTTGCCCCAATTCCCAGTTCAACCTTGAATTTGACCGTTGTGACTTTGGGCGGCAAATAATACTTTCTTATTTTTTTATCATTCATATATGAAATTTTAAAATGTTTGTCCTTGCAATAAAAAAATAGACACCACAAAGGTAATAGCATTTTAATATCCGGTATCAGTTTCACCAATATCGGCATTCAGTAAGGCTTTTTTCCTATGTATGTGTCATTAATAGACTTTTTAATCCAACTTGCAAAAATACTAATTTTTTTTTATTCTGCAATTGTTTTTTTATTATATTAAGATGTTACTATCTTGCTCATAATGTAATTAATAGTTTGTGAATCAATAATATACCATGTGCATAATTATCATGATTTTTTTTGTAATAATAGTTTTTCTTGTTCCTATATTTATAAATAATTACTACTAAAAAAATATTCTTTCTTTTTTCATCGACTATTTCACAACAATGCTAAATAGAGGTATTTATAATTGTGTTCAGACACAGATTGTTAGACGTTTCCAAATTCTTTGTTATCTTTTAATCCATTGATTGTTATTGTGTTGTTCGTTGTTTTCCCATTCTAGTCACCTCTTTGTGAAAATCTGTATAATGAGAAATGTAGCATATTCCGCTTTTTTTCTTATCTTTGCATCCAATGCCCCGACTGGTTACGGGTCTTTTATACTTTATGTTTCAGCATGTTGTTCTATCTTTAGCTACGTTGTAGATATGAATATTGAAGAATACCGCTCTTTCTGTCTCTCGTTGGGGTCCGATATAGAGGAACGCATGCCCTTTGGTGCATTCAAGGCTGCACAGGGTGTGCTCGCTTTCTATGTCAAGGGGCATATTTTTTCATATTTCAATATTGACAATTTCACCATCGTCAATCTCAAATGTCAACCAGACCGCATTCTCAGTCTTAAGGAGCAATACCCATGCATTTCCAATCCCTACAATATGTCGTCAAAACATTGGATTGGTGTCGACCCCACAATGGCCAGCTCCCAGCTTCTCCGCTCTCTCACTGAGAATTCCTATCAGCTTGTAAAACAGAAATACATGAAGCGTTCCTGAATAATAGAAACCGCCTGTTTCACAAGGTGAGACAGACGGCTTTCTTTATGTGCGGTGATTTGTCTACTTCAAAGGGAATTGTGCGTGAAGGGTAACCGTTCTCCCGTCGGGTAGCCGCACCTTGATATTGTCCAGATATACAGTCTCGTCCAGACGCGCTTCCGAAAGCATTTCGCGTGCGGCCTGCGGCAGTTTGTTTCCCGTTACTTCTACTGGTTGCCGAAATGACTCCGAACGGTTAATCTCGAAACTCAGCACCTCGGGCGAGTCCAACGGGAAATTGAAATCCACAAACTCTGCTTTCACTTGTAAATAACTGTTGTTCAAAAGGTCCTTCAGCGCTATGCTGTCTCCGTCATGCACATATCCCAGCCACACTTCGGGATTGGGCAGCTTCACCACTCTGAATCGCATCATTCCTCGGCTCTTGGTTCGCTGAGCGTCCAGTTTCTCGTTAATATGCACCGTAATCGTTCCTGTCGAGTCCTTCGGCTTTACAAGAAAGTCGTTACTGTTGCTCCCGTCAGGGTCGCGGTGCAGGTAGGCTTTGTCCTCACCGATATTGACACTGATGTCTTGAGGCAGCAATCCTGGAACCGATACCGACATCGGATTGTCGATATTGTAGTACACATAGTCCAATCGCGTCAGCGACACCACCGCACGGTCGTATTGTCCCTTTGCCGTTGGGCAAAGCAGACACAGCATTATGGGTCCCAGCAGGAGGAATCGTTTGCCTTTCATTGTCGCTATTTCATTCTACTCAGTGCGGCTCCGGCGGCTGTATGTCCTGCAGCTGCTGCTTTCTTGTACCATTCCTTGGCCTTCTTGGCATCGGCTTTCACGCCTTCTGCCCCGTTCTCGTATATCGAGCCGCAATAGTACATTGCTGTCACATCTCCATTCTCGGCAGCCTTGGTCAGCCACACCAGTGCCTCAGCTGTGCTCTCTTCTACATATATTCCGTTCAAATAGCAATGTGCCATCTGCATATACCCTTTCGTATATCCTTGGTCGGCGGCATATTTGTACAACTCGTAGGCTTTCTTCGAATTCAGCACTACACCCTCGCCCTGTTCGTAGCAGTAGCCCAAGTTGCAGTATCCTTCCAGGCTACCCATGGTGACTGCTTTCTCGTAATAGAGCACAGCGTTCTTGAAATCGCCCATCTCTTCATACACATCGCCCAGTTTGTTGATAGACTCAATTTTTCCCTCGTCGGCAGCTTTCTCCAGCCATGATATTGCCAAAGAGGTATCAGGCACGCAACCGTATCCGTTCAGATAGCAAATGCCAAGTATGTGCATTGCCTGAACGCTGCCCAGATTGGCGGCAGTGTCGCTGTAGGCTTTGCCCAGCGCCTCGTCCTCGGGGCATCCGTTCCCTTGCAGGCAGGCAATGCCCAGCTGGCAGTAGGCTCGCGGGTCTCCATAGTTATGGGCGGTGTTCTCATATATCTTGTATGCCGCTTTGGGGTCCGGTTCTTCAATCCCGATTCCGTTCTGTATCATGAAGGCTACCGTGACCAATCCATCCACATTGCCCCGTTGGGCTGCAGTGTACATGTAGTTGAAAGCCTGGTCGGTGGCATCCTCGTTGAGCAGCAGTCGCCCCAGGAAATAACTGGCATCTCCGCTCCCGTTTTCGTGTCCTTTCACATAGTAGGCAATGGCTGTGTCGCCGTCGGCAGTCACACCCGCGCGTCCAAAATTATAAATGTCAGCCACCTTGTATGCGGCATTACCCACTCCCTGTGCGGCGGCAGCCTTCAGGTATGGAATGGCGGTCAGTGTGTCTATCTCAACCCCGCAGCCTTCCAGATACGAGCGTCCCACATAGTATGTGCCCATCGGCTCTCCGCTTTCATGGGCTTGGTTGTACAGCTCAAAGGCTTTCTTCTTGTCCAGCGGAAGGAATTGCCCTATTCTGTAGAAATCGCCCAGATAGCACATCGCCTCCCCATATCCTTGGTCGGCGGCTTTCTGGTAATATTCAAGGGCTTTCACTGAGTCTTTCTCCAAACCTCCGTCCCCAAGTTCGTAGTACAACCCCATCTTGAATTGTCCGGCTGCTATGTCGTTGTCGGCCAGTTCGCGGAAGTAGGTGATGGCCTTTTCATGATTCACGGTGTCCACATTCCGTCCGGTCTCATAGCAATAACCCATAGTGTATATGGCATCCACATAACCTTCCTCGGCGGCGCGCGAAATCAGTTCCATTCCTTTGGCAATGTCTTGCTCTTTCTGTTTGCCCACTTCGCCGTTTATATACATCAGACCCAGGCGGTACATCGATTTCGGGGTCTGCGACTTCTCATAGTATTTCGCAGCCTTCTTATTGTCTATTTTCACGTTGTCAATGCCGTACTCATAGATTGTGCCCAGTGTCTCGGCGGCCATTTTGCTGCCTTTCTTCTCGCCCTTCACCAACATATCGTTGCATTTCTTGCTCTCCCCGTTCATGTCGTGCAGCATGGCCATCCAGAAATAACCGTCGGCGTCGCCGTTGTCTATCATCTCCTGGAAACACTCAGCCGCGCGGTCGGTATTCCCGTTGTTTGCATAGAGCTTGCCAAGTTGTTCCATAGCACTCTTGTCGCCCAACTCATAGGCCTTGCGGTAGTATTTCACAGCCAGAGGCATGTCTTTCGATTCCTCTTCCATATAATAGGAGGCGAGTATTGTGGCGCATTGGGCATCCTTCGCTTTCTCCACTCCTCGTTTCAGCCAATATACGGCTTTCTCATTACTCTGTTCGCACCCCAATCCAAGGAAGTGCATTCTCGAAAGCATATAGCAGGCCCTGCCCAGCACGGCTATATTATTTTCCGCAGCCCTCTTGAAATAGCAATATGCACTGTCATATTCCTCTTTGTCGAGGAATTTGTCTGCCAAATTGGTCATGCAAAATGGACTTCCCATTGCTGCCCCTTTACGCCATATCCTGATGGCCTTCATGCTGTCGCGCAGCCCCACATTGGTGGGATACATATAGAGTTCCCCGGCAAGGTTGTGGCTATACCACAACGAGGGGTTCTTGGCGCAGAGCGAATCCAGCATCTTCTGTGCACGGGCCTCGTCTTGCTCAACGCCAGTACCTAATGCCAGCATCTGTGCTGCCAGCGTGATGGCATCGGGGTCGTGCCATTTCACCCCCTCGTTCACATATTTCCATGCTTTCTTTGTATCCTCTTTCTCAGTGAGGTAGTATCTTGCAAGGAAATCATACATTATGTGGCTTCCCATTTTTATGGCCTTTTCGGCATAGGCTACAGCTTTCTTCTTGTCCATAGCAAGGTTCCCCAATCCGTCGTAGTAGTTTATCGCCATGTTCTCGTATCCCCACATGGAACCTTTTTTCACGGCCTCTTCATTCAGCTCTATCGATTTGGCTGTATCGGCCTTACATCCATAACCATATTCATAAGCCGTGGCCAATGCTGCCAATGCATTGGGGTGCCCCTTGTCAGCCAATTCTTTGCGTATGGCAAAATAACGGGCAGTGTCTTTGGGTAGCAATGTTCCTCTCAGGTAATAGCGCGACATCCGCAACAACCCGTCTCCGTCTCCCAGGTCGGCGGCTTTGCGGAACCACTGCAGCGCCAGTGCCGAGTCCTGCTCCACGCCGGCTCCGTTTTCATAGCATTCGCCCAATATCACCATTGCGGACGTATTGCCCTGATGGGCTTTGTCAATCAGTTTTTTGTCGGCTTGTGCGTTGATAATCATGGGTGTCAACGCTAACACAATCATCAGATATAGACCTTTATTCATATTGTTAGAATATATTTTCGCATTGCAAAAATACTAAAAAAAATCCATTTGCGTTATATAATTTTATTTTTGACATTCATTTTATATTATGGACTCCATCGAAATCATCATCGAAAACACAAGCGAACGCCGTCAGATAAAGCAGGGCACCTCTCTTTCTGCCCTCGCCCAGGAATACTATTCCGATCTTGGCCGTCTTCCCCTCAAGAACCCCATCCTTGGCGCTTTGGTCAATAACCAGGTGGAAACTATGCAATACCGTGTTTTCGAACCCAAAACCATCCGTTTCTTCGACATCCACCACAGCCACGGATGGCGCATGTACCAGACTTCGCTCACCTTCATGCTCTACAAAGCAGTTCGCGACACATACCCCAATGCCCGCCTTCAGGTCAAACACTCTATGCAGGGCGGCTTCTTCTGCACCATCGATTTTGTCGACGAGGATGACCGCATCAAAGTCGCCACCACTGTCCGCGACCGCATGATCGAGCTCCAGCACCTCGACCTCCCCTTCGAAACCCGTACGATGCTCCTCTCCGAAGCCATCGACCGTATCCGCGACTGCCATATCCCCGAAACCGTCAAGCTGCTCTCTCAGCTCAATCAGTTATACATCGACATGAATTTCCTCGACGGAACGGTCCACAAAATGGCCAACAAACTGGTGCCCAGCACCGGCTGCCTCCAGTTCTGGGACTTCCGTACATACACCGACGAGGGCTACCTCCTTCAAATGCCCGACCCCCGTCACCTCGACCGCCAACCCATCCTGCCCGAAACCCCCAAACTGTTCAGCATCTTCAAGGAACACCATCATTGGGTCGACCTACTCCATGTACCCACCATCGCCGACCTCAATCATATCGTCAGGTCCCACCACCAAAACGACCTCATCAACATCTCCGAGGCACTCCACGAGAAAAAATATGCCAAAATCGCCGATATGGTCTATCAGCGTCGCGACCGCGTTCGCATGGTGCTCCTTGCCGGACCCTCCTCTTCGGGCAAAACCACTTCCTGCCGCCGTCTCAGCGTCCAGCTTGCTGTTCTTGGCTATGATGTCCGCCAACTCTCGCTCGACGACTATTTTGTCTGTCGCGAACGTACCCCCAAACTGCCTAATGGCGAATACGATTTCGAGTCAATCGATGCCCTCGACCTTCCCCTTCTCAACGACCACCTCCAGCGTCTCATCAAGGGCGAAAAGGTCGAAATCCCCACATTCGACTTCATCAAAGGCGACCCCTACTATAGTGGCAAAACCCTTCAGATGGGGCCTCGCAGCATCCTGGTGGTGGAAGGCATTCATGCCCTCAACCCCAAACTCACGGCATCCATCCCCGACGAGTACAAGTTCAAAGTCTACGTCTCTACCCTCACCCAAATCGCCATCGACGACATCAACAGCATCCGCAGCAGCGAAAACCGTATGCTCCGCCGCATAGTTCGCGACAACAATTTCCGAGGCTGGGATGCATTCAACACCATCCATCGCTGGGGCGAAGTCCGAAGGGGTGAGGAAATCAACATCTTCCCCTATCAGGAGAACGCCGATGTTATGTTCAACTCCGCCTTGCTTTATGAGTTAGGAGTCCTCAAAGTCTTCGCTGAACCGCTGCTCAAAAGGGTTCCGGAGAACACCGAGGAGTATGCGGAAGCCCACCGCCTCCTTAATTTTATAGAGATTATCGAACCCATCGACCCCACTTATATTCCCCCTGCAAGCATCATGCGCGAATTCCTTGGCGGCAGCACTTTTAACTACTAAATTCAACACTATGTTTCTCAGAGCAGTATCATAATAAGGGCAAAACCTCAAATCTGGCTTTTTAGAACACTCCGTAATAAAATCCATCTATATTGCATAGAGCATACAACTATTTTATATAGAGTAAACAACTATATTTTATAGAGCAAACAAAAATCTCATGACTATCCGCGTCATGAGATTTTTCATTTTTGGCAGTATGTCGACTTCTTCCGGCTTCGCTAACTCTTCAGCTTCCCTTAAGCTCTTATTAAGTTCTTGTCCACGTGCCGGCATAAGAAAAGCTGCCGAGAGGATGAACAGGAGGACGAAACCAATCGGACGCGGGACGGTTCCGCATGCATGCCGTATTTTTTTGTATTACTATATATATTATATGTGACTTCTATCAATCACCCCGAAGGGGTGAGGTGTGAATAACACCGTATTATATATGTGACTTCTATCAATCGCCCCGAAGGGGTGAGATATGAATAACACCGTACAAGCCGAAGGCGCAGTGCGGTGATTATCAGCAGCCGACTGATGCGTCCCGATAGGGACGCGACACACTGGCAGATTAATGGAACCCACTTATAGATATTTTATCCGTATAAACCTTACCGTGTTTTTCCTGAAAAGGGGTGCAAAGATACACCATTTTTTCCATATAACCGTTTTTCATCACGCGTCGGTGTGCCCGTGAATGCCCCCCAAACGGCCGCCGACCCGTATTGGAATGCCCCGGAAGTGTTGCCCGACCCTCAGTGGGGTGTACTGGAATGCGCACGGGAGGCGTGCCGGAGATGCCTTGATTTTCCTCCCTGCCCGGCGCCCGGCCGTGCCGTACAACTGTTTTTCCCGTATGCTGGCAAAATAATCCGTTTCCCCCACCGACGGCAAATATCTGTGCAAGACACTGCGAAACAGAGTGATAACGTATTCTTCTGTTTTGTTGCAATGTTATTTGAAAGCATTTAAATCACGCAATAACAACAATATACAGAGATATTCGCAAAAAATAAACTTGCACGACCCCGAAAACGTGTGGAAAAAAGGATTTTTTTCGTCTTTTGCGGGGCGATTTTTGAGGATTTTGCGGTTGCTGCGAAAAAAAATTGAGGACGCAACGCGCTGGTTGTCCGCCCGGTGGTGTGGCGGGACAAAAAATAATTGAAAAAAAATTTTGGCGGTTTGGAAAAAGGTTGTATCTTTGCACCCGCTTTCAAGGAAAACGCCGCCTGTCGGCAGCTGACCTGGAAACGAGAGAACATAGAAATTTTGGGACATCGAGATAGCGTGTGTCCGTGACCTGTCCCGAGGGGGCAGGAGGGACACGAGACGAGTCAAAGGTAAAATAAACAAGCAATTCTTACAATGAAGAGTTTGATCCTGGCTCAGGATGAACGCTAGCGGCAGGCTTAACACATGCAAGTCGAGGGGCAGCGGGGTGTAGCAATACACCGCCGGCG
>JAEEGL014214804.1_pt1 | contig 95965 bp, 101 predicted proteins | sample 9134231 | NCBI WGS metagenome assembly JAEEGL01 (sample SAMN16246548, study PRJNA631951) | gut metagenome | biome: gut microbiome; feature: rumen; material: fiber-attached | host: Bos | place: Iran: Karaj | collected 2018-10 | reverse complement strand
ATGTTTTTGTTTTTATTCATGTTTATCCTTTCTGACAGACAGATAACCATGAATATAGTATCAAAAACTATGTGCAAGAGTAAATTCCGTTTTTGGTGATTTTGAGATAAAAGTGGCGGAATTTAAAATTTCACATTACGAATTAAAAATATATTTTTCAGGTAAAAAAAGTTTGATTGTGTCCGAAAATTATCCCATATGACCATGTATAATTATAAATGTTGAAAGACAGAAGGAGGAAAACAGTAAAAAATGAAAATAATAATGTTTACAAATAGTATGTTGCATAATGAAATAAAAAGTGATATAGTGTGAGTGAGGGGATGAAGCATAATCGAGAAGGAGAAGGATAATAGCAAAGTTACAAGCAAACTTGTTTTCAGAAATTTTCAGAAATATGAAGTTGATTCGTAAAAAGTAAAGATAAAAAATATGTGCGAAAACTGCGCACAAAGTCGTTGACAGATGCACAAAACTGTATTAATATAATTGTACGAACATAAGTTCGAAAGGAGAACGATATGAACAAAGAAGATAAATTAAAAGCGTTAGATGCAGCCATTACACAGATTGAAAAGGCCCATGGTAAGGGATCTATTATGAGATTAGGTGATAAAGCAGCCAATTTGAATGTTGAGACTATCCCAACAGGTTCACTTAGTTTGGATATTGCACTTGGTCTTGGAGGTATTCCAAAGGGAAGAGTTGTTGAGGTGTACGGTCCTGAATCATCAGGTAAGACTACAGTTGCACTTCATATGATAGCAGAGGTTCAGAAGCGCGGAGGTGTGGCAGGCTTTATTGATGCTGAGCATGCTCTTGATCCGGTATATGCTAAGAATATAGGAGTAGATATTGATAATTTGTATATTTCACAGCCGGACTTTGGTGAGCAGGCACTTGAGATTGCTGAGACTATGGTTAGATCCGGTGCTGTTGATCTTATTGTTATTGACTCTGTTGCAGCATTAGTTCCAAAGGCTGAAATTGATGGAGAGATGGGAGATTCTCATGTGGGATTACATGCCAGACTTATGTCTCAGGCCCTTAGAAAATTGACACCTGTTGTCAATAAGACTAATTGTACGGTCGTATTTATCAACCAGCTGCGTGAGAAGGTTGGAGTTATGTTTGGTAATCCTGAAGTTACTACAGGTGGTAGAGCTTTGAAGTTCTATGCTTCTGTCAGACTTGATGTCAGACGAGTTGAGACACTTAAGCAGGGCGGAGAGGTTATAGGTAACAGAGCTCGAGTGAAAGTAGTTAAGAATAAGATATCACCACCGTTTAAGGAAGCAGAGTTTGATATTATCTTTGGTAAAGGTATTTCCAAGGAAGGTGATATATTGGATCTTGCAGCAAATGCAGGAATTGTTAACAAGTCGGGAGCCTGGTACGCCTATAACGGCGATAAGATTGGTCAGGGGCGCGAAAATGCTAAGGCTTGGCTTGCTGAGAACCCTATGGTTATGGAAGAGATTGATGCCAAGGTGAGAGAATTCTATTGTAAGAAGCCTGAAGATGAAGTAGTTACAGAAGAACAGACAAATGAGAAAGATGGTGAGTAATGTATAGGGTTACGGAAGTATCCCCTTACAATAAGCTGAAAGTAAGAGTAAAACTGGAATCCGGTTTTACTTTTGCTTTATATAAGGGTGAGATATCTAAATATAAGATTTCCACAGATGAATACATATCAGAGGATTTGCTTAAGCAGATTGTTGATGAAGTGCTGAAGAAGAGAGCGAAAGAAAGAGCATTGTATCTTATCAGTGATGTAACCAAAACAAAAAAACAGATTACTGACAAGCTGGAGAAAGATTATTACCCAAAGAGTGTTATTGATTACGTCATTGGTTTTTTAGAGGAGTATTCCTTTGTAGATGATTATGGTTTTGCATGTAGTTATGTGCAGACATATTCTTCTAAGAAGAGTGTTTCTCAGCTGAAGTATGATTTGTATAAGAAAGGAATCGACAAATCAATTATTGAGTCGGCCTTATCCGAGTTTGAGATTGATGAAGATGCTTCTATTGACAGATTGATAGAGAGAGGAATCAGAAAGTATGATATTACTGATATGTCCGGCAGACGAAAATTATATGCCATGCTCATGAGAAAAGGATATGGATATGATTGTATCAACAGAGCTATAAACAGGGTTAAGGATAATTCCTGCATAGATTAATTGTTCAGTTGATATAGCGTATTTTATCTGGCATGAAAATAAATGGAAAATGTATAGATTTGGCAATGTTGTCATGATTCTTTTGCTTTAATTGTGTATTTTGACAAAATATCACAAAAAATTCATTGATTATTTGTATATTTATGATGCACTTTGCTTGACATAACTACTTATACGCGATAGAATAAAAATGTTGTTTTGCACAATGAAAATAGAATAAGGAGGTGCTCCTGTGGATACAGTTACGGTTATTATAATTTGTGTAATTGAGTTCGTCGTGGTAGCACTTGTTTCTTCACTTATTACATCTTTTTATAAAAAAAATGTATCAGAAAAGAAGATTGGAAGCGCAGAGGATAAAGCGAGAGAGATTATTGACAATGCTTTAAAGACTGCTGAGACCAAGAAGAAAGAAGCACTCTTAGAAGCTAAGGAAGAAAACCTTAAGGCTAAGAATGAGCTTGAGAAAGAAACAAGAGAGCGAAGATCAGAGTTACAGAAATATGAGAAACGTGTTCTTAGTAAGGAAGAGGCTGTTGAGAAGAAGGCTGAACAGTATGAAAAGAAGGAAGCCGCTCTTCACAAACGCGAAGATGAACTTACTAAGTTAAAGGCAGAAGTTGATCAGTTAAATGCTCAACGTATACAGGAATTAGAAAGAATCTCTGGATTGACCTCCGAACAGGCAAAAGAATATTTATTACAATCTGTTGAAGAAGATGTTAAACATGAAACAGCCAAACTTATCAAGGAATTGGAAACAAGAGCAAAAGAAGAGGCAGACAAGAAAGCTAAAGACTTAGTTGTTACAGCTATACAGAAGTGTTCTGCTGATCATGTTGCAGAGACAACTATTTCAGTTGTCAACCTTCCAAATGATGAAATGAAAGGTAGAATTATCGGTCGTGAGGGTAGAAATATCAGAACTCTCGAGACACTTACAGGTATTGATTTGATTATAGATGATACACCTGAAGCAGTAATTTTATCCGGATTTGACCCAATCAGAAGAGAGGTCGCAAGAATTGCACTTGAGAAACTTGTTGTTGATGGAAGAATTCATCCGGCAAGAATTGAAGAGATGGTAGAAAAGGCTCAGAAAGAAGTCGATACTATGATCAAAGAAGAAGGTGAGGCTGCAACTCTTGAAGTTGGAGTACATGGATTACATCCTGAGCTTGTTAAACTTTTAGGTAAGATGAAGTTCAGAACAAGTTATGGTCAGAATGCTCTTAAGCATTCAATTGAAGTTTCCCTTTTATCAGGCTTGCTTGCATCAGAACTTGGGCTCGATGTCAGAATGGCAAAGAGAGCAGGTTTGCTTCATGATATAGGTAAGGCAGTTGACCGTGAGATGGAAGGCTCGCATATTCAGCTTGGTGTTGACCTTTGTAGAAAATATAAAGAGTCAGCTCTTATTATCAATGCTGTAGAAGCTCATCACGGTGATGTTGAGCCACAGTCATTGATTGCATGTATAGTACAGGCGGCGGATGCTATCTCAGCAGCCAGACCTGGCGCTAGAAGAGAAACATTAGAAACATATACAAACAGATTGAAAGAATTAGAAGACATTACAAACTCTTACAAGGGAGTTGAGAAATCTTTTGCTATTCAGGCGGGTAGAGAGGTTCGTATTATGGTAGTACCTGAACAGATTACTGATGATGACATGGTATTATTGGCTAGAGATATTTCAAAACAAATCGAAGATGAGTTAGAGTATCCTGGACAGATTAAGGTTAATGTTATCAGGGAATCCAGAGTGATTGATTATGCTAAGTAAAATTGCGCGATAGGCGCTGTGCATAAAATAATATGGCAGTTGTGAGAATTTCTTGCAACTGCCTTTTATAATGTGATATACTTTTTAATGGTTTGTGATTTAAAATATATAGAATAATCAGGATTATGAGGTATTAGATAATTGGAAAAATCGATGATTATGTAATTAGATAATTGGATAAATCGATAATTATGTAATTAGATAATTGGATAATGCGATGATTTGATTTTAATACTGAAAATAGTCACAAATTAGAAAGATTAAATAAAGGAAGTAGATTCCCGTTTTTGTAGGAGGATTATTATGAGTAAACTTGGTTTTATTGGAATGGGTAATATGGGATATGCAATGTTAAAGGGGACTTTGAAGTCATTTGTTCCTTCTGAGATTGTTTTCTCTGATGCTGATGCAAAGAGAATGGAAACAGTATCAAACGAAACCGGTGTTGAGGCTGTTACTTCCAATGCGGAATGTGTACACAGAACAAAATATGTTGTTCTTGCGGTTAAACCACAGTTTTTTGATATTGTTTTAGAAGATATTATAGATGTTGTAACACCTTCGCATGTTATTATTTCAATTGCACCTGGTATTACAATTGCAAATATAAAAGAAAAATTAGGCTCTGATATCAGAGTTGTAAGAGCAATGCCTAATACTCCTGCGTTAGTTGGTGAAGGTATGACTGGTGTCTGCTATGAAAAGAATGATTTTTCTGTAGAAGAACAGGATAATATCAAAAAAATATTTGAAGCTATAGGTAAGATGAAGATAGTTAGTGAGAAGAATATGAGCGCTGTTACATGTGCCAGTGGTTCATCACCTGCTTATGTATATATGTTTATTGAAGCGTTAGCAGATGGCTGTGTAATGTGTGGAATGTCAAGAAATGACGCATATGAATTTGTTGCGCAGACAGTTCTAGGTTCAGCTAAGATGGTTCTTGAAACTAAGAGACATCCTGGAGTGCTAAAGGATATGGTATGTTCACCGTCAGGAACAACTATTCAGGCTGTTAAGGAACTTGAAGACGCTGGTTTCAGAAGCGCACTTATCAAAGCTACAGAGGCATGCTACAAAAAGAGTGAGCATATTGACTAGATTCATTTTTTATTAATCTAATAGTGATAAGAGTATCGAATAAAAGCGATATTGATTATACAAACGAATAGGACGGTTTGGCATGGAAGAATTTGTAAGATACGACAGAGAATTAAAATATAAAGGAAAGATTATCGACATTTACAAAGATTACATTACAACGCCTGCAGGCAAGAATGTTGAATGGGATTTCATTGGTCACAAAGGTGCTGCGGCAGTTATACCTGTGCTGGATGATGGTTCTATTATATTGGTTAAGCAGTGGAGAAATTCCATTGACAGATTTACATTGGAGATTCCTGCAGGGGGACGAGACGGCGGAAATGAAGATACAAAATCTTGTGCAGCTCGTGAACTGGAGGAGGAAACAGGATATAAATCTGATGATATTGAGTTTTTGCAGACAATAGTTCCGGTTGCTGCATATTCACAGGAAACTATTGATATTTATGTTGCGAGAAATCTTGTGCCAACAAAACAGAATCTTGATCCTGATGAGTTTATAAATGTGAACAGGTATAAGGTTAAGGACTTGGTTGATATGATTTTGAATAATGAGATTCAGGACTCAAAGACGGCAGCTTCCATAATGGCATATTATGTGAAATATTGTGTGAATAAATAGAAGTGATATATGATTTGCATAATGGCATATTAAAAAATTTCCGCATAATAGTAAATGCATTGTTTTGACATAATAGTATACACAAGTTTTATACATAATAGCACGAAAAAAGATTAACATAAAAATATTATGTTTGAATAGAATGTACTAATATTTTTATGGCGTGTTACTGAATGGATTTGAGAGTTATCAGATTATTAAATAAGCTTGATTTTAAACTTTACCCGGCTTTATTATCAGTTACTGTTTTTACAGTTTTGATTAATATAGTCGGAGTAAAGTTTTTTTTGTTTGATATAGAGTTGTCTGAAACGATGATTGATATAAATGTAGTGTGCCTGTTAGTATTCTTGACGAACCTATTTGTTTTTGTGATAAAGAAGGCAATTGTTGTGTTTATTACATTACTATTTAAAAGAAAAAGAATTATTGAATTCCTTTGGATTTTTTATTCTGTTGCTATGATGCAAATAATGTTTGTTAACATTTTGAATTCAGGAATAGGGTTAAAACATATCCTTTATATGATGATTATATATATACCAAGATATCTTGTTAACATACTGGGAATTATTGTCTTTGGTAAATCGGCGTCCCTTATAAATGACTACAAAAAAGAAACAAAAGTGGTGAGAGAGATAATGATTTTTTTAAAAATTGGAATGATATTACTCATATATTCATTTATTTTTACAATTTTGTGGGGAAATGTAATATTTTTTTTACAAATTTTTTAAGAAAAAAATTACAATATGTAGTAGTGCTAATGAAAGATAAAACGAGATGTGGTGTAAAACCCGGAAAATCCCTGATTTTTGGCGTGATTGTGGACAAAAAATAGATTTGATTTTATTTATGTTAACATATATAATGTTATTTATCAGCAGAAAAAAATGAGTATGAATGATAAGATTATTCATTTAAAGATTTGTCGAAGAACGGATGATTAAGAATAAAAATAGAGAAAAACTACGGAAAAGGTTTACAATATGCAACAGATAATCGAAGAATTTATTGTACAAATGCATAACACTAAAAATACTTCTGCCAACACTGAAGTCTCATATAAGAGAGACCTTACTAAGTTGTTTGAGTATTTGCAGTGGAAAGAAGTTGATGATGTTACGATCGAGGATCTGACAGGATATATATCTTATCTCAAAGAAAAGGGAAGAGCAGACACTACTATTTCAAGAACTATAGCTTCCATGAAAGCATTTTTTTCATTTACCAATGAATTCAGATATTCAAAGTTTAATGTGGCAAATGACTTAAAGGCTCCAAAGATTGAAAAGAAAGAACCGAAAGTTCTTTCAATCCAGGAGATTGAATTGTTGCTCGGGTGCCCAAATAAGAATACTCCTAAGGAACTGAGAGATAAGGCAATGCTTGAGCTGTTATATGCTACAGGAATCAGAGTGTCGGAGATTATTAATTTAAAAGTTTCAGATATAAGCTTTGAAAATGAGTGTATTATTTGCCATGAGAGAAACAAAGACAGAGTTATTCCTTTTGGTAATGATGCAAAAAATGCATTAATTAATTATTTGAAAAATGGTCGCAACAGCATTGTTGGAGATTTATCAAAGAACACAATTCTGTTTCCTAATATTTCCGGTCAGGAGATGAGCAGACAGGGTGTTTGGAAGATGATTAAGAACTATGGAAAGAAAGCCGGAATTAAGGCTGAGATAACTCCGCATACGCTCAGACATTCATTTGCTTCACATCTTGTAGAAAATGGAGCAGAATTGAAGGCGGTTCAGGAGATGCTTGGACATTCAGATATTTCAACTACACAGATATATTTGTCCAAAGAGAATAAACGCTTGAGAGAAGTATATGCAAAAGCGCATCCAAAAGCTTAAGTAAGTTTGATCATAACTATACGTAAATATGTGAGCAAATAAATATTATAAAAAGTATAACTAAGTGAAACGAAAGAGGTGTGCGTGATGAACACACCGTGATACATAAAAAAGAAATGATAAAGGACCCGATGTTTGAGAAAAAGATTTTCTGATTCCCAAGTACCGGGTTTCTTATTTTTACTTTATTTTTTAATACATATTTATCAATGCAAATACATAAAACAAAAAAATCCACGCTATTATTTTAAAATAGCGTGAAATTTTTGTTGTTATTTAATATTTTGATATTCTACAAATATCCGTATACTATGTTGATTAATTCAACAGTCTTGTCCCAACCGATGCAAGGATCAGTAATTGATTTGCCGTATATACCCTCGCCAACTTTCTGAGCACCGTCTTCTATATAACTTTCAACCATAAGACCTTTTACAAATGATTTCAATTCAGGAGAGTGTTTGCGGTTGTGCATAATCTCTTTTGCAATTCGAATCTGCTCTAAATACTGCTTGTTTGAATTTGAGTGATTTGTATCAACAACAACTGCAGGATTTGCAAATCCTTTTTTGATATACATGTCATATAACTGGATTAAATCTTCGTAGTGATAGTTTGGAATACACTGACCGTATTGGTTAACGGCACCACGAAGAATAGCATGGGCAATATCGTTACCGCTTGTCTCTACATCCCAGCCTCTGTAAAGGAATGAGTGACCTGCCTGAGCAGCCTCGATGGAATTGAGCATGATTGATAAATCTCCACTGGTAGGATTCTTCATACCAACAGGAATGTCAATTCCGGAAGTTGTAAGTCTGTGCTGCTGATCTTCAACAGAACGGGCACCAACTGCCACGTAAGATAAAATATCTGAAAAATATCTGTGATTTTCCGGATAGAGCATCTCATCTGCAATTGGGAATCCTGTATTCTCCATTATTTTAAGGAAAAGGTGTCTGATTGTGATAAGACCCTGAAGTAAATCAGGAGCTTTTTCAGGATCAGGCTGGTGGAGCATACCTTTGTAGCCTTTTCCGGTTGTTCTTGGTTTGTTTGTATATACTCTTGGAATGATGATAATCTTATCTTTTACCTTCTCCTGAATATCTTTGAGACGGTTAGTATAATCTAAAAGGGCTTCTTCATTATCTGCTGAACATGGCCCGATAATGAGAATGAATTTATCAGATTCACCTGTAAATACTTTTCTGATTTCCTTGTCATTTTCTTCTTTTTTCTTTGCAATAGCTTCCGGAACAGGATACATATTCTTGATTTCCTGAGGGGTTGGAAGCTTTCTGTAAAATTCAAAGCTCATATTTTTCCTCCGATATTAATTATAAAACAATTTACAATAGTAAAGTATAACATATTTATCAAAATCTTCAATAATAAATGATTTTAAGAAAATATTAATAAATTTACGACTTTACAAAGAAACAATTATGTTATATTTTAAATATTGATATTTTTGCAGTATAATCTATTTATAGTGAACAGGGAAATTTGCATATTTGTTTTTGAGAAACAGAGAGGTGATTATATTATGGCAAAAAGAGTTATATGGATAATTTTGGACAGTGTCGGAATCGGATGTGCGCCGGATGCGGAAAGATTTGATGATGCCGGAGCTGATACTCTTGGACATATTTATGAAACCAAGAAAGAAAAGGAAGATTTTTCACTGCCAAATCTGGAATCATTAGGGCTTGGTATGATTGATGGAGTAAACAAAAGCATCAATTCATGTGACAAGACCCGTGGAGTCTATTTTAAGTGTTCAGAAAAATCTGCAGGAAAAGATACTACTATCGGTCATTGGGAGATGACAGGAATAATAACGCAAAGACCTTTTCCGACCTTCAAGGATGGTTTCCCAAAAGAAGTAATTGATGAGTTTATAAAAGAATGTGAATTGCCAGGGGTACTTGGAAATAAAGTTGCATCCGGCACGGTTATTCTGGATGAGCTTGGAAGTGAGCATATAAAAACCGGAAAACCGATTGTCTACACTTCTGCGGACAGTGTTTTTCAAATTGCATGTCATACCGATGTATATCCAATTGAAAAACTGTATGATATGTGTGAGAAAGCAAGAAAGATTTTGAGGGATGAAAATGCTGTTGCAAGGGTTATTGCAAGACCTTTCGCAGGAGAGGAAGGTCAGTTTTACAGAACTTCCGACAGAAGAGATTTTTCCCTGAAGCCTGACGGGAATAATCTGCTTGTTAATTTGAATAAGAACAATATTCCGGTATATGCAGTTGGCAAGATTGAAGATATTTTTGCCGGTGTGGGAATAAGTGAGGCTGTCCATACAAAAGACAATATGGACGGTGTGGATAAAACAATAGAATATATGAAAAATAAGACGGAAGAGTGTCTGATTTTTACAAATCTTGTTGAGTTTGATTCGAAATGGGGTCACAGAAGAGACTTGGAAGGATATGCACAAGGACTTGTAGATTTTGATAAAAGGCTTGTAGAGATTATGGAATTGATGACTGAGGACGATTTACTTGTTATTAATGCTGATCACGGTTGCGATCCTACTTATAAAGGAACTGATCATACCAGAGAGTATATACCTGTTCTGATGTATGGCAAGAATCTTGCAACAGCAAATGCCCATGTAAGGGACACATTTGCTGATATAGGAACTACTATTGGCAGTTATTTTGGAGTTGTTTCGCCAAACGGAAAAGAGGTTATATGAAGACTGTAAATGATATGGAAGTTATGTATCACATCAACATGAAAAAAGGTGATGTGGGTGAGTATTGCATATTGCCGGGAGATCCCGGAAGATGCAAAAAGATAGCAGAGTACTTTGACGATGCGCATTTTGTGACATCAAACAGAGAGTTTACAACATACACAGGGACCATAGCAGGAAAGAAAGTTTCTGTTACGTCAACGGGAATCGGCGGTCCCTCAGCGGCCATTGCTATGGAAGAGTTGGCAAAGATTGGGGTTCATACCTTTATTAGGATTGGTACATGCGGAGGCATTAATCTCAAAGTTAAATCCGGTGACAGTGTCATTGCAAATGCTGCCATAAGGCATGAAGGAACAAGTAGGGAATATGCGCCTATTGAGTATCCTGCGGTATCTGATTTTGAAGTGACAAGAGCGCTTGTGGATGCCTGCAGAGAACTTGGTAAGAATTATCATTGCGGAGTGGTTCAGTGCAAAGATTCTTTTTATGGACAGCACAGCCCTGAAGTGATGCCGGTTTCTTATGACCTTCTCAACAAATGGGAGGCATGGAAGCGATTGGGAGTTCTTGCAAGTGAGATGGAGTCGGCAGCTTTATTTACTGTTGCAGCTAGACTTGGGGTCAGATGTGGTGCTGTTTTCAATGTTGTTTGGAATCAGGAAAGAAAAGCACTGGGGTATGAAGAAGAGGATTGCCTTGATACAGACAGTTCTATTCAGGTTGCAATTGAGGCAATTAAGAAATTAATCGAGGAATAAACAATGTTTAAAAATAAAAAGATAAAAGATATTTTTCTCAATATAAAAAATACTGTTCAGGAAAATTTTAAGCAATATAAAGATATATTCAAAAAAACATACAATAAACGGATTGTATATATGTATTTATTTGACGCTATTATTGTTACACTGATAATTGAGATGCTGGCAAGACATTCATTTGCAAAGGGAATATATTATCTGATTTCATCACCTTATGTTCTCCTTTGTAATGCTATGATTGTTTTAATGACATTATCTGTAACACTGCTTATGAGAAGGCGTATTTTCGGTATGGCAGTTATTTCTATCATATGGATTATATTTGGAGTGGCAAACAGCGTATTGCTTTCTTACAGGGTTACGCCATTTACGGCGGTCGACCTTATGCTGATAGACAGTGCAATTGCCATTATGAATAAATATGTAAGCCCACCGATGATAGTGCTTATTGTACTGCTTGCCATCGGTGCAGTTGTAGGACTTATGTTTATATGGAAGAAAATACCTAAGATTGATCATAAGATAAATGTAGTTAAGACAGCTGGAATTATTGCCCTTGTATATGCGGTTGCTCTCGGATCGATTAATCTTGGAATAAGTGCGGACCTCTTGTCCACAAAGTTTGGTAATCTGGCTGACAGCTATAATGAGTTTGGTTTTGTTTATTGCTTTGTAAACAGCCTTTTGAATACAGGTGTTGATAAGCCGCAGGATTATTCTGACGAAAAGATTAAGAGTATTAAAGATGAGACTAAAGATCACACAAAAGAAGAAGAGGTTAAAAAGACACCGAACCTTATTTTTCTTCAGTTAGAATCATTCTTTGATGTAAACAATATGAAAAATCTTACTTTCTCAGAGAATCCGTTGCCTTATTATACAGAGTTAAAAGAAAAATATCCTCACGGACGTATGGATGTTCCGATTGTTGGAGCAGGAACTGTTAATACTGAGTTTGAGGTTATGACTGGCATGAATCTTGATGATTTTGGCCCGGGAGAATATCCATTCAAGACAGTTCTCAAGGAGAAAACATGTGAAAGCATATGTTATAATCTGAAAAATTACGGATATAAATGTCATGCTATACACAATAATACAGCAACTTTTTATAGTAGAAATCTTGTTTTCAGTAATCTCGGATATGACACATTTACTTCGGTAGAAACTATGAATGTTGAAGAGAGAACACCTATGGGATGGGCAAAAGATAAGTATCTTACCCAGTATATCATGCAGGCGCTCAGATCCAGCAAGAAACAGCAGGATTATATTTACACCATTTCTGTTCAGGGACATGGAAGTTATCCTTCTCATGAAGGAGATTTTCCAATCAAAGTCGAAGGCATTGATGATGTGGCAAGAAAAAATTCATTTGAATATTATGTGAGTCAGATTAATGAGATGGATGCATTTCTGAAAGAACTTACCGATGAATTAAGTACTTTGAAAGAAGATACTGTACTCGTGTTGTATGGAGATCACCTTCCAAGCCTTGGTATCACGGAAGAAGAACTTGTTGATGGAGATGTTTTTAAGGAAGAATATATTATCTGGAGTAATTTTGACGCAGGATTTGAGAATGAAGATATTGAGGCGTTCCAAATGCAGTCTAAGATATTGAGTCAGTTTAATATGGATGCAGGTGATATTAATAAATATACACAGAAACACAGACTTGACGAAGATCAGGATGAGTATTTGGAAGGACTTAAAAATCTGGAGTATGACATGCTTTATGGTGATAATCTCATTTATGAAGGAGAAAATCCTTACAAGGGTACAGATATCCAGTTTGGTCTCAAAAAAGTTATCTTCAGATCTATAAATCCGACTTTGGCTGAGGATGGAAAGATATATATTTATGGAAGTAATTTTACTCAGTATAGTCGTGTCTTTGTTAATGATAAGAAACTTGAAACTGAGTTTGTGGACCCAAGTACACTGATTGTTTATTATCCAGAGTTGGAAATCGGTGATTCCTTCCTTGTAAAACAGCAGAATTCAGACAGTCATGTCTTGATTGTGACGGATTCAATTGTTTATGAGGATGAGAACAATGAGGAAGATTCTGATGATAAAATGCATGAAGAAACCTCGGCAGTTGAGGAATCAAGTGGCGAAACTGAAGAAGTAACAAAGAAACACAAAAAGAAAAAGGAATAAATATAAATGACTCTCACTACAATATAATAAAAGAGTAGTGAGAGTTTTTTATGTTGAATAATTATGTCCTGTCGTGGCTGGTGGTGTGGCTTGCGGTGATTTTTGTTATTACCGGTACATTTCAGATTTATGGGAGTGTAGTGGAACAGAATAACTCAATTCAGAATAATGAAGTACATCAGAAGGTGGAAAAACAAAATTTGGAAAAACAAAATGAAAAAAATCGAGATGAAAAAAAACAAGATGAGAAAAGTCAAAATGTGAAAAATCAGAGTGAAGAGAATCAATTCGAAATGACTGCGAGAGAAAACTGCCTGATGGAGGCAATTTCAGGAACAATTCTTTTGGAGAAGAACAGCAAAGAGCATGTCAGTATTGCCAGTGTAACAAAAATTATGACGCTGCTCCTAATTTATGATGCACTTGAAAAGGGGATAATTAGTAAGGAAGATTTGGTTACAACCAGTTCTTATGCAAAGAGTATGGGAGGGTCACAGGTGTTTCTCGAAGAGGGAGAAAAACAGAGTGTAGAGACAATGATAAAGTGTATTGTAATAGCTTCCGGAAATGATGCGGCAGTTGCTATGGCAGAACACATAGCAGGTTCGGAACAGAAATTTGTTGAATTGATGAATGAGCGATGTACAAAATTGGAAATGAATGACACACATTTTGAGGACTGTACCGGTCTGACTGATTCAGATAACCATTATTCTTGTGCAAGAGATGTGGCGGTAATGAGCAGAGAACTGATTGTGAAATACCCGGATATTTTGAAATATTCCTCAATTTGGATGGAGACTATCATTCACAGTACAAATAAAGGAGATAAAGAATTTGTTCTGACAAATACAAATAAATTGTTGAAAGGAAATGAGTCTGTACTGGGATTAAAGACAGGAAGTACTTCTAAGGCAAAGTATTGTGTAAGTGTTGTGGCAAAGCAGGATAATATCACACTGATATCGGTTATTCTTGGAGCCAAAGATTATAAAGTGAGATTCAAAGAGGCTAATGAACTTTTAAAATATGGTTTTGCCAATTGCAGTATTTACAGTGATGATAGCGCAAAGAAAGTTAAATGTGAGGTGAAGGGTGGATTAAACAGTGAGTTGTTAGCGGAAAGAAAAGATAGATTTTGTTATGTATTTAAGGATGAGAAGAAAATAATAGAGAAAAAAATAAAAAGAGATAAAGAGATAACTGCTCCGGTCAAAAAAGGACAAAAAGTTGGAAAAGTTGAATATTACATTGAAGAAAATAAGATTGGAGAGGTGGATTTAATATCATGCGAAAATGTGAAAAAAGCACATTTTGTGCATGTTTTTTACAAAATAATACAATATATTGTGGCAATGATGTAATAAACCATTGAAAAAAACTGTTTTTTTATGTAAAATTGAAAAGTCGGGAAAATGGACGTATATTTTACCAGAAAGGAAGTCAAAGATGGATTTAGCTGTAAAGCTTGAAGTGTTTGAAGGTCCCCTTGATCTTTTGCTTCATCTTATAGATAAAAACAAAGTTGATATTTACGATATTCCAATAGTCGAGATAACAAGACAATATATGGAATATGTTGACGCAATGGACAAAGATGATTTGAATCTTGTCAGCGAATTTCTTGTTATGGCAGCAACTCTTGTCGACATCAAGTGTAAGATGCTTCTTCCAAAAGAGGTTAATGAAGAAGGCGAAGAGATAGATCCGAGAGAAGAACTTGTTGCAAAACTTATTGAATACAAGATGTACAAATATGCGGCTATAGAATTAAGAGACAGACAGTTATATGCAGGAAAGTCATTGTATAAGGAACCAACAATTCCTGATGAAGTACTTAAATACAGACCTCCGGTCAATCTTGATGAGATTTTAGAAGGCATGGATTTGAAGAAACTCAATGAGGTATTCCAGATGGTGCTCAAGAGACAGGTGGATAAGATTGATCCAATCAGAAGTAAGTTTGGTAAGATTGAGATGGAAGAGGTTAGCCTTACAGACAAGATTGATTATGTAAAGCATTATACCAGAGAGAGACGAAACTGCAGTTTTAAGCAGATGCTCGAAACACAAAAATCCAAGATGAATGTTATCGTTACTTTCCTGGCAGTGTTGGAACTGATTAAAAACGGTGTTATCACTGTGCGTCAGGAGAGAACTTTTGATGATATATACATATCAGCATAAATAATATCTCGATAGATGTGAAGAGGAGACAGTCGTGGGAAATATTAATTATGAAGCTGCAATAGAAGCTATTTTATTTACTATGGGTGAATCGGTGGAAATTGATAAGATAGCGGTTGCTCTTGATATAAAGAAGAAAGATGTTGTTAAAATTGTAAGTGGCTTGAAAGAAAAACTGGAACAGGAAGACAGAGGAATAAGGATAATAGAACTTGAGAATGCTTATCAGCTTTGTACAAAACCTGAGATGTATGATATTCTTATCAAAATCGCAAAACAGCCAAAACGTCAGATTCTAACAGAAGTACTTATGGAGACATTATCAATTGTTGCATATAAACAGCCTATAACAAAGGGTGAGATTGAAAGAATCAGAGGCGTTAAGTGTGATCATGCTATTAACAAACTTGTGGAGTACGATCTGATTGAAGAAGTGGGAAGATTAGATGTACCCGGAAGACCTATTCTGTTTGGAACCACAGAAGAATTTTTGAGAAGATTTGGTGTTGATTCATCTGATAATCTTCCGGATATTGATTTAGACAAAATAGAAGAATTTAAGATAGAAGCTGAACAGGAAGTTGCTATCAAATCAAATGATTAAGGAGCAGTTGAAAAGTGGGAAACTCCCCCGTTTTTCAACTGTTCTTTTGTTATCCACGACGAGCCAAGCGAAAATCTGTGCTATCGCGATTATAAATAATCGCTGTCGCAGTCGATAACTTACTAAGTAAGTTATCTCATGGCTTGCACAGAGAGTGTTCTTGAAATGGTGTTGAAATAGTTAGATTTAAATTAAGTGGGAGATGGTTGTATAAAAAAAGTAATATCAAAAATAATAAGAAAAATAACAATGACAATAGTAAAGAAAGTAATAATAAAAGCTATAAATATTTTAATGCTTACAACAATTACAGCACTTTCATTGTCGGTTGATACTGTTGATGGGCAAAGCGAAGTGCAAAATAGTGACATTCAAAATGATGAACCGCGAAATTTTCATGCAGAGTCATTTGTTCTAATTGACGGAGAAAATGGAAGAATTTTATTGGAAAAGAAATCTGACGAGAGAAGAAGTATTGCAAGCACAACGAAGATAATGACATGTATTATTGCGCTTGAAAAATCAAATCCTAATGATATTGTGGAGGTATCACAAAGAGCAGCTTCGATGCCAAAAGTAAATATGAGAACAAAAGTAGGTGAAAAATATAAGATGAGTGATTTGATTTATGCGATGATGCTTGAGTCTTATAATGATGTTGCTGTGGCCATTGCCGAACATATCTCGGGAACGGTGGAAAATTTTGCTACTCTTATGAATGAAAAGGCCGTTCAGTTGGGGGCTTACAATACAAACTTTGTAACGCCAAACGGTCTTGATGCCGATAACCACTATTCAACTGCATATGATATGGCGTTGATTGGGGCATGTGCAATAAGGGATAAGAGATTTTTAGAAATTGTAAATAAAAAAACATATAGTTTTAATGAAATTACGGGAAAGAGAAGTATTACTGTCAATAATAAAAACGGATTTCTTGCTATGGAGAGTGACTCCATTGGAATAAAGACAGGATTTACGGGAAAGGCAGGATATTGTTTCGTGGGAGCTGTAGATAATAACGGGCACAGATTGGTGAGTGTGGTTCTTGGAAGTGGCTGGCCTCCGAATAAATCATTTAAGTGGGAAGATACGAAAAAGTTGATTAAATATGGAAGAAAATACAAGTGTATAAAAGTCTTTCCACAAGGTCATACGGATATGAATATTGATATTAATGTTAATAACGGCGACTTGAAAAAAGTGCAGGCTAAAATTAAAAACAGAGAAGATTATTCCGTGCTACTGTCTGAGAAAGATGAAGTTGAGATAAAAAAATCAGTAATGAGTCAAATAAATGCACCAATGGAAAAAGGTGAATGTGTCGGTTGTTATTATTTGATTATTAATGGCAAAACAGAAAAGACATTTGAAATTGTTTTGTCAGAAAAAATAGAAAAACGTGATTACTTATTTTGTTTAAAAAATATATATGAGTTATTTACGCTTCGAAATATAAAAAGGAAAGAAAACAATAATAAATAGTTACAATAAAATAAAAACACATTAGATTTTTAAAAATGACTATCAAAAAAATAGTATATGCAGGAAAAAAGTCTTAACAAATTTAAGAGAGTAATATATATTTGCAAAGGTCTGTTTCAATGTGATATAGTAGTGGAGGTGTCGTGAAGTACGACAATATATTTAAAAGCAGAGTATAACATCAGTGATTTTGACGTTGAAGGTTAATTGCAAAGTTTAAATAGGAATGCTTAATGGAAGTAAGTGTTTAATATAATAAAGTACAGAGGGTTTGTTATGAAATTAAGTGATTTATTAGAAAAATTAGAATACACAGTTGTCTGTGGAAATGATGACTGTGAAGTAAATGAATTGGTATATGATTCAAGAAAAGTTTCAGACAAAGATGTGTTTGTCTGTATCAAGGGAGCAGCTTTTGACGGACATCAGTATATTGCGCAGGTTGTTGAAAAGAAAGCAGCAGCTGTTATTGTAATGGAGGATGTTGAAGAAATATCTGGTGTTACAATAATAAAGGTTGAAGATACAAGACTTGCACTTGCATATATGTCGGCTGCATTCTTCGGATATCCGGCCGAAAAACTTACAACAATCGGAATTACAGGAACAAAGGGCAAGACAACTACTTCATATATGGTAAGACAGGTGCTTGAAAATGTTGGAATCAGTACAGGACTTATCGGAACTATAGAAACAATAATAGGTGATGAAAAAATACCATCAGTTAACACAACCCCGGAGTCTTATATTGTACAGCAGACTTTTGCAAAAATGGTAGAAAAAGGAATTAAGTGCGTTGTTATGGAAGTGTCGTCTCAGGGACTTATGCTTCATAGAGTGGCAGGATTTACTTTCGATTACGGTATTTTTACAAACATTGAGCCTGACCACATTGGTCCAAATGAACACAAGGATTTCGAAGATTATCTCAACTGCAAGAGTATGCTTTTAAAACAGTGTAAACACGGAATTGTCAATGTCGACGATAAGCATATTAAAGATGTTATAAAGGGTCACACTTGTGATCTTGAAACTTACAGTATAGAAAAAGAATCGGATTTGAAAGCCGATAATATTAAACTTGTTACCGGCCCGGGATTTTTGGGCTGTAAATATAATGTCAGCGGTTTGATTGATATTGATGTTGAAATGCATGTTCCGGGAAGGTTCAGTGTATATAATTCGCTTTGTGCCTTGGCAATATGCAGACATTTTACAGAAGATAAGGAAATGATTAAAAAGGCTCTGCTTAGTGTGTCTGTAAAGGGGCGAGTAGAAATAATAAAAGTGTCTGACAGATTTACATTGATGATTGATTATGCGCATAACGCGATGAGTCTTGAGAGTCTGTTAAATACACTCAGAGAATATAATCCGGGAAGAATTGTTACACTGTTTGGTTGCGGTGGTAACAGATCAAAGGACAGACGTTTTAACATGGGGGAAGTGTCAGCTAAACTTTCTGACTTTACAATAGTAACTTCCGATAACCCGAGAAATGAAGAACCAATGGATATTATTGCGGATATTGTGACCGGAATTGACAGAGTTGGCGGTGAGTACGCAACTGTTCCTGACAGAAAAGATGCGATAAGATATGCTATTTTAAATGCCCGTGACGGAGATGTAATTGTACTTGCGGGAAAAGGTCATGAGGATTATCAGGAAATAAAAGGTGTTAAGCATCATATGGATGAGAGAGAACTAGTCAGCGAGGTTATTTCGGAGCCGGAAGTTAGAACTGTTTTGTGATTATTTTCTTATATGATAATCAAAATTTGAGTTACTTAACTGATTAGTGATAACGTGTAATAATATTGCTGTTTATCGCAGATGATAAATAATAGTGAAAGAGGTATACTTATGTGTGGAATTTGTGGATTTGCCGGAAATGTTAGTAATAGCAGAGAAGTTTTAAAAACTATGATGGATAAAATTGCTCACAGAGGTCCGGATGATGAAGGAATGTATGTGGATGATTTTGTTGCCATTGGACATAGACGATTAAGTATCATAGATTTGAGTCACGGCGCACAGCCAATGTATAACGAGACAGGTGATATAGCCATAGTATTCAACGGTGAGATATATAACTACAAAGAAATCAGAGATGATCTGATTTCGAAAGGTCATTCCTTTGCAAATGATTCCGATACGGAGTGTCTCATTCACGGATATGAAGAATACGGGACAGAACTTCTCACTAAACTCAGAGGAATGTTTGCATTTGTAATATGGGATTCAGAGAATAAAACACTATTTGGTGCAAGAGATTATTTTGGAATCAAACCATTCTATTATTCAATGATTAATGATACTCTGGTTTTCTCATCAGAGACAAAAAATATAATAGAGTTTCCGGGATATAAAAAAGAAGTAAATGAGGAGGCCCTTGAGCAGTATCTTAGTTTTCAGTATTCAGTTCTTCCTGAGACATTTTTTAAAGGAATCTACAGACTTCCTGCCGGTCATTATATGATTTATAAAGATGGCAAACTTGATATTCAGAGATATTTTGATCCTATGATGGAGCCAAAAGAATCAGGTGATTTAGAAGAAACTGTACAGGAGATTGAATCAGTAGTCAAAAATACAATTGACGCGCACATGATAGCTGACGTGGAGGTTGGCTCCCTCTTATCAAGTGGTGTTGATTCAAGTTATGTTGTTTCTGAATTCCCGGGGCAGAAGACATTTACTGTTGGATTCCTTGATAAGAACAGTAAGTACAATGAAATTGGATATGCAGAAAGTCTTGTAAAGGAACTTGGAAAAGACAATTACAGCAAGAATATTGACAGCGATGAGTATTTCGATATTATTCCTACGGTTATGTATTATATGGACGAGCCTTTGGCTGATCCTTCCTGCATCGCCTTGTATTTTGTTGATGAAGTGGCAGCTGACTACATTAAGGTTGTTCTGTCGGGAGAGGGAGCGGATGAGTTCTTTGGAGGATATAATATTTATCATGAACCAATTTCGCTTCATGGCTATCAGAAACTTCCCCGCTTTGTGAGAAAAGCTTTTGCTGCAGTTGCAAAGAAGATGCCAGACATAAAAGGAAGAGATTTTCTTATCAGAGGAAGCAAAACCGTTGAGGAGAGATTTATTGGAAATGCAAACATGTTCTCAGTGGAAGAACGTGAGAAACTTCTAAAAAATGCGCCTACGCATGTGGCACCAAAGGATATTGTTGCGCCTGTTTATGATAGAGTAAAGGGGCTTAATGATATTGCAAAAATGCAGTATATAGATACAAATTTCTGGCTTCAGGGGGATATTCTTCTGAAAGCCGACAAAATGAGCATGGCTCACAGTCTGGAGTCGAGAGTTCCGTTTCTTGATATAGCGGTATTTAACTATGCAAAGACTCTGCCAATAGATTTCAGGTGTAACAAAGAAGCTACAAAGAGAGCTTTCAGAATTGCAGCTAAAAAACATCTGCCGGAGGCAACAGCAAATAAAAAGAAACTGGGATTCCCTGTTCCGATAAGGGTATGGCTTAAAGAAGAAAAGTATTATAATTTGGTTAAAGAAGTACTGACTAGTGAAGCAGCCAAGAAATACTTCGATACAGACATGCTTTTGAAATTGTTGGAAGATCACAGAAACGATAAGGCTGATAACAGTAGAAAAATATGGACTGTATATGTTTTCCTTGTATGGTATAACGTATATTTTGGCAAAGAGACTTTTGTGCCAAAGAATCATGAAAGAATAGAAGAGAGAATGAAACAGAGGGCATAAGCTCTCTGTTTTTTGTAGTTATTTTTGTTTCGTTTGTTAGAACTTCTAAAAAAAGTGCTTGCGAAATACTTATAAAATGTTACAATTATAATCGGCGTAAATTGGATTATTTATGCTTCCTAATGGATAGCATATCAGTTAATTATTTTAACTGAAAAAAGTAAGCCATAAAAATACATAAATATAAAAATGGAGGACAGATCTATGAGCTCAACAGCAAATGTTTCAGCGAGAACAAGAATTGAATCTTTACTCGATGACAACAGTTTTGTTGAAATCGGTGCATTGGTTACTGCCAGAAACACAGATTTCAACATGCAGACAAAAGAGACACCAGCTGACGGTGTGATTACCGGTTATGGTGTTATCGATGGAAAGTTAGTATACGTTTTTAGTCAGGATGCATCTGTACTTGGTGGATCAGTTGGCGAAATGCATGCTAAGAAGATTATTAACATCTATAATCTCGCAATGAAAATGGGGGCACCGGTTATTGGATTACTTGACAGTGCAGGTTTGAGATTGCAGGAGGCTACAGATGGACTTAACGCTTTCGGAAGAATTTATCTCAAGCAGACAATGGCTTCAGGGGTGGTTCCACAGATTACAGCAGTATTTGGAAACTGCGGTGGTGGACTTAGCGTTATACCTGCATTATCAGATTTTACATTTATGGAGTCAGATAAGGCAAAGTTATTTGTCAATTCACCAAATGCCATTAAAGGCAATAGAGAAGATGTATGTAACACTGCAGGAGCAGATTTCCAGAGCTCAAAAGCCGGACTTGTAGATTTTGTCGGAAGTGATGCTGAGATTTTTGAATCTATCAGAGAACTTGTTTCAATGCTTCCTTCAAACAATGAGGAAGAAGCAGATCTTGGTTCTTGTGAAGATGATCTTAACAGAAAGTGCAGTGGTATCGAGAATTGTGTTGAAGACTCAAAACTTGCAGTTGGAAATATTGCAGATGATCACATTGTTCTCGAATTAAAAGAAAACTTTGCACCTGAGATGTTGACAGCATTTATCAGATTAAACGGCGCAACAGTTGGTGTTGTTGCAAACAGAACAAAGATTTACGATGAGGAAATGAACGTTACTGCTGAGTTTGAAGATAAGCTTACAGTTAACGGATGTGAAAAGGCAGAAGAGTTTATAAGATTCTGTGATGCTTTCAATATTCCTGTTCTCACTCTTACAAACACAACAGGATATGAAGCTGCATGCAAATGCTCTGAGAAGAGACTTGCAAAAGCAACAGCTAAATTAGTTTATGCATATGCTGATGCAACTGTACCAAAGGTTAACCTTATTATTGGAAATGCTTTTGGAAGTGCATATATTACAATGGGTTGTAAAGCACTGGGAACTGATGTTGTTTATGCATGGCCTGATGCAAAGATTGCAATGATGGATGCAAAGAACGCAGTTTCTATTATTTACGCTGATGAAATTGAAAAAGCAGATAATGCTGCAGAAAAGATTGCTGAAAAGACAGCTGAATACAATGAGATTCAGTCAAGCGTTAACAACGCAGCTTCACACGGATATATAGACAGTATTGTTGAACCTGAGGAGACAAGAAAGTATTTGATTGGAGCTTTCGAGATGTTATACACAAAGAAAGAAGAACGTCCAATCAAGAAACATTCAACAATTTAGGAAGGTGGAAATTTAAAATGTCAAAGAAATTACGTTTATTATTCAGCCTTGCTTCATTGATGATTATCATGAGTTTTTCATGTGTCTCAGTTTATTCGGATGAAGTGAATAATGATAATCAGGAAGTTTCTGCTGAAGAGGCACCTGCTGAAAATCAGGAAGGCGCAGCTGATGGAAATCAGATAAATGCCGGTGATTTCGGCAATTATATGGAAGAGCCGACTACTACCGTTGATGACACAATCATGTACTTAGACGGAAAGATTTCACTTGCTCAGTTGAAGCAGGCAATTGCTCAGTACAAGGCATACATTCCACAGATGGGTAGTTTGAGTGATGACGAACTTGAATATCTTGTAAAGAATTCAGGAGATCAGACAGGCTTCTTTGAAAATTATATGACTACTGTTGTCGGAGGAAAGTTAGGTAGCTATGTTGCTGAAGAAGATGAAGTAAAAGTTGAAGAAGTTACCGACGAAGGCGCGGTTAATGAATTAAAGATTGTAACAAATATGCATTTTACAAATGATGACGCAGATTTTATTGTTACTGTAAAAGTATTTGATAATCTTGGACCTGTTGTTCAGACAGCCACATTCAAGACTATCGAAGATGAAAGTTTATCGACAAAAATGAAATCAGCATTTGCAAATATGCTTATGGGAATGGGAACAGTATTTGTTGTTCTTATAGTTATGATGCTTATTATTTCAGGCTTTGCATTTATTCCTAAGATTCAGGCTGCATTTGCAGGAAAGAAGGAAGAGGATAAGGAAGTTGCCAATAATTCTTCTACACCTGTTGCAGAACCGGGTAATACAGACCTGGCTGATGACGGAGAACTTGTTGCAGTTATTGCCGCTGCAATCGCAGCTAGTGAAGGAACATCAACAGACGGATTTGTTGTACGTTCTATCAGAAGAAGATAATGATTAAATAAATGAGTAAAAATGACTCGAATAGATAAATGGAGGATTAAAAATGAAGAGTTATACAATCACAGTAAACGGAAATGTATATGATGTTACAGTAGAAGAGACAGGCGCAAGCTCATCAGCACCTGTTGCAAGAAAAGCAGCACCTGCTCCAAAGGCAGCACCTGCAGCACCAAAAGCTTCAGCAGGAGCAGGATCAATCAAAGTAAGTGCACCAATGCCTGGTACAGTTAAGGCTATCAACGTAAGCGTTGGGGATGCAGTAAAGAAAGGTGATACAATTTTAGTATTTGAAGCTATGAAGATGGAAAATCAGCTTGTAGCTCCACAGGATGGAACAGTTGCATCTATCGATGTTGCAGTAAATGACAGTTTTGAAGCAGGTGTTTCAATCGCAACATTGAACTAATAGTCAGTTGAATAACTGAGTGTTGGTTTTTAGATTATCGATATAAATGGAGGTACAATATGAATTTCGCAGATACAATAGGAAACCTGATACATCAGACTGCGTTTATGAATCTTACATGGGGTAATTATGTAATGATTGCAGTTGCCTGTGTTTTCCTATTTTTAGCAATTAAAAAGGGATACGAACCTTTACTTTTGGTTCCTATTGCCTTTGGTATGCTTTTGGTAAATATGTATCCGGATATTATGATATCACCTGAAGAAGCTTCTAACGGAACAGGCGGACTTCTTCATTACTTCTTCCTTTTGGATGAATGGAGTATTTTGCCATCACTTATTTTCATGGGTGTTGGAGCAATGACAGACTTTGGTCCACTTATTGCAAATCCGAAGAGTTTCCTTCTTGGTGCAGCTGCACAGTTTGGTATTTATTCGGCATATTTCTTGGCAATTTTCATGGGATTTGGTGGAAAGGCAGCGGCGGCTATTTCTATTATCGGTGGAGCTGACGGTCCTACATCTATTTTCCTTGCCGGTAAACTTGGTCAGACAGAACTTATGGGACCTATCGCAGTGGCGGCTTATTCGTACATGTCGTTGGTACCAATTATTCAGCCACCAATTATGAAGTTGCTCACTACTGAAAAAGAGCGTAAGATTAAGATGGAACAGCTCAGACCGGTTTCAAAATTAGAAAAAATCTTATTCCCTATTGTTATTACAATCGTAGTAGTTATGGTTCTTCCAACTACAGCACCACTTGTTGGTATGCTCATGCTTGGAAATTTATTTAGAGAATCAGGAGTTGTTAAACAGCTTCAGGAAACAGCATCTAACGCACTTATGTATATCGTAGTTATATTACTTGGTACATCAGTTGGTGCAACAACAAGCGCAGAAGCTTTCCTTAATATCAGCACAATTAAGATCGTTGTATTAGGACTTGTAGCTTTCGCAGTTGGTACAGCAGCTGGAGTATTGTTTGGTAAGGTTATGTGCGTGGCAACGGGTGGAAAGGTAAATCCACTTATTGGTTCAGCGGGTGTTTCTGCCGTTCCGATGGCAGCCAGAGTTTCACAGAAGGTAGGTGCGGAGGCAGATCCTACAAACTTCCTTTTGATGCATGCTATGGGACCTAACGTTGCCGGAGTTATCGGTACTGCAGTTGCAGCCGGTACATTTATGGCTATTTTTGGAATTAATTAATAGAGGAGGATAATCAAATGGCAGAAAAGAGACCTGTTAAGATTACTGAAACAGTTTTACGTGATGCACATCAGTCACTTATCGCAACAAGAATGCCTACTGATGTAATGCTTCCAATCGTTGAGACTATGGATCAGGTTGGATATCATGCAGTAGAATGCTGGGGTGGTGCTACATTCGATGCTTCACTTAGATTTTTGAAAGAAGATCCATGGGAGAGACTTAGAAAGTTAAGAGATGGATTTAAGAATACAAAGTTACAGATGTTATTCAGAGGACAGAACATTTTAGGATACAGCCATTATTCAGATGATGTTGTAGAATACTTTGTTCAGAAGTCACTTGCAAACGGAATTGATATCATTAGAATTTTCGATTGTTTAAATGACCTTAGAAACCTTGAGACAGCTGTAAAGGCATCAAACAAAGAAGGCGGGCACGCTCAGATTGCACTTTCTTACACACTTGGAGATGCTTACACACTTGATTATTGGAAAGAAACAGCAAAGAAGATTGAAGATATGGGTGCAAATTCACTTTGTATCAAAGATATGGCAGGATTACTTACACCATCAAAGGCTACAGAGTTAGTTCAAGCCTTAAAAGACGGTACACAGTTACCTATCGATCTTCATACTCATTACACATCAGGTGTAGCTTCAATGACATACCTTAAGGCAGTTGAAGCGGGATGTGATATCATCGATACAGCTATTTCTCCGTTCGCACTTGGTACATCTCAGCCTGCAACAGAAGTTATGGTTGAGACATTCAAGGGAACAGAGTACGATACAGGACTTGATCAGAAGATTCTCAAGAAAGTATCTGATCACTTCAAGACATACAGAGAAGAATGCCTTGCAAACGGATTGCTTAATCCAAAGGTTCTCGGAGTTGATATTAAGACACTTCTTTACCAGGTACCTGGTGGAATGCTTTCAAACATGGTTTCTCAGCTTAGCGAAATGGGGGCTGAGGATAAGCTTGACGAAGTGCTTCAGGAGATTCCAAATGTTCGTAAGGACTTTGGTGAACCACCTCTTGTTACACCATCAAGCCAGATCGTTGGTACACAGGCTGTACTTAACGTTGTTATGGGTGAGAGATATAAGATGGTTAACCAGCAGGCAAAAGACTTACTTGCTGGAAAATACGGACAGACAGTTAAACCATTTAACCCAGAGGTTCAGAAAAAAGCAATCGGAGATGAGAAGCCAATCACATGCAGACCTGCAGATTTGCTTGAGCCATCATTAGAGAAATTTGAAAAAGAATGTGCACAGTGGAAACAGCAGGATGAAGATGTACTTTCATACGCATTATTTCCACAGGTTGCAAAAGAGTTCTTTGAGTACAGAGAAGCACAGCAGACACAGGTTGATGCTACTGTTGCAGACAAAGAAAACGGAGCATATCCGGTATAATAAGAGTATTAGGGGCTTGCATTACGCTTGCCCCTTTCTTGAATGATAAGGAGAGTTAATGAGTAAGGTTGTTGTAATTGGTGGCGGAGCTGCAGGAATGATAGCAGCAATTGCCGCAGCGAGAAATTATAATGAAGTGCATCTCTTTGAAAAAAACGAAAAGTTAGGTAAAAAGATATTTATAACAGGCAAGGGACGATGCAATGTCACCAATGCTTCGGATATGAACAGTCATTTAAACAATGTTGTATCAAATCCAAAATTTTTATACAGCGCATACAATGCTTTTTCTGCAGAGGACATGATGGAACTGATTGAATCTGCAGGAGTTGAGCTTAAAATAGAAAGAGGCCAGAGGGTGTTCCCTGCGAGTGATCACTCTTCGGATATAATAAAGGCACTGACAAAGTTGCTCAGGGATTCAGACGTGAATATACATCTGAATGATGAAGTGAAGAATGTTTCTGTTTCGGAAAAACCGGAAAAAGGAAGTTTTGCAATATTAACAGCCGGAGGGGAAAAAGTGTACTGTGATAATTGTATTGTTGCCACAGGAGGATTCTCGTATCAGACTACAGGTTCTACCGGAGACGGCTACAGGTTTGCCGAAAATTTTGGACACAATATGGTTAAGGTAAATCCAGCGCTGGTCCCTTTGAATGTAAAAGAAGAAGTCTGCAAAGAACTGCAGGGACTGTCGCTTAAAAATGTTAAGCTTACTTTTGAAATCAACAATAAAGAAGTTTACAGCGACATGGGCGAGATGCTGTTTACTCATTTCGGTGTGAGCGGACCTTTAGTTCTGACAGCAAGTTCAATAATTACTGACAAAATCAGTGGTAATAATGTCAAAGCTTATATTGATTTGAAACCGGCATTGTCTGTTGAGCAGTTGGATAAGCGACTTCTCAAAGATTTTTCGGAAAATATCAATAAAGATTTTAAAAATAGTATAGATGGATTATTGCCAAAAAAGATGATACCGATTATTATAAATCTTAGTGGTATTCCGGCTGAAAAAAAAGTTAATGAAATCACAAAAGAGGAAAGAGAAAGCCTGATAAGTTGTCTGAAGAAATTTGAACTTACCATTACTTCAACAAGAGGTTTTAATGAGGCAATTATCACAAAAGGAGGAATTGACATTAAAGATATCTCTCCAAAGACAATGGAGTCAAAACTGATTCCCGGACTTTTCTTTGTGGGAGAGGTGCTGGATTTGGATGCATTTACAGGCGGATATAATCTTCAGATTGCATGGTCCACAGGATATGTGGCAGGAAGTTCCATTTGGTAAGAATAAGAGAGCAAAATTAAAGGAGAATACAATGTATAATATAGCAATTGACGGACCTGCAGGAGCAGGAAAAAGTACAATAGCAAAATTAGTTGCAAAGAAGTTAGGATTTATATATGTTGATACAGGGTCAATGTACAGAACCTTGGCTCTTGCATGTATAAGAGCGGGAGTATCAGCTGAAGAAAAAGACAAGGTTGTTGATGTGTGCAACAGCGTTCAGGTTTCTCTTGAGTATGTTGACGGGAATCAGGTTGTAAGACTTAACGGTGAAGATGTCAGCGGATATATCAGAAATGAAGAAGTGGGAAATATGACAAGTGCAATTGCCGTTTATGAGCCGGTAAGAGAAATTCTTGTTAAAATGCAGCAAAAGATTGCTACAGAACAGGATCTTGTAATGGATGGAAGAGATATTGGAAGTGTTGTTCTTCCAAACGCAAATCTTAAAATATATCTTACAGCAAGTGTTGAGACAAGAGCCCGGAGAAGATATAAAGAACTTGTTGAGAAGGGCGTTGAGTGTGATATTAATGAAATTGCGAAAGATATTGAAGACAGAGATTACAGAGATATGCACAGGGAGGTGTCTCCGCTTACTCAGACAGAGGACGCTGTTCTTGTAGATTCGTCAGATATGACAATCGATGAGGTTGTTGAAAAAATAATCAGCTATGTTAACAAATAGTTACAAATGAAGGAAAGCTGACAGAAAAGTTATTTAAAGGAATATAAACATGAATATTACAGTTGCTAAAACTGCCGGATTTTGCTTTGGAGTTAAGAAGGCAGTTGAAAAAGTATATGAGCAGATTGATGTATCAAAAAAACAGATTTATACCTTTGGTCCGATAATTCACAATGAGGAAGTCGTGAAGGATTTTGAAGAAAAGGGCGTAAAGGTGATTAATGAACCTGAAGACATAGAAAAGATTGGTGATGCTACACTGATTATCAGATCTCATGGCGTTTCAAAAGAAATATATGATATCGCAGAAAAATCAGGTGTTGAGATTGTAGATGCTACATGTCCTTTTGTCAAAAGGATTCATGACATTGTAAATGAGGAAAGCAAAAAAGGCAGTACTATTGTAATAATTGGTAATAAATCGCATCCGGAGGTTGAAGGTATTGTAGGATGGGTTAATGGCAAATCTTATGTGGTCAGCAGTGAGGAAGATATAGATTTAATTGATGAAAATTTGTGCAAAAAGCTGTGTATTGTGTCCCAAACGACATTTAATTACAATAAATTCAATAATTTAGTTGAAATTATTTCTAAAAAAGGTTATGATATAAATTGCTTAAATACGATATGTAATGCGACACACGAGAGACAAATCGAGGCAAAGCAAATTGCTTCCAATGTAGATGCGATGATTGTTATTGGAGGAAAAAGCAGTTCTAATACCCAAAAGCTTTACGAAATTTGCAAAGAACAGTGCGATAATACTTATTATATCCAGACTGTATCAGATTTAGACTTGTGTAAACTTAATTCTATAAAGAGTATAGGTATTACAGCGGGGGCTTCCACCCCAAAGAAAATTATCGAGGAGGTTCATGCTAATGTCAGAAATGAGTTTTGAACAAATGTTGGAAGAATCATTTAAAACAATTCATACAGGAGAGGTCGTTGAAGGTACTGTTATCAGCGTCAAAGAGGATGAAATTGTTCTTAACATAGGAGGAAAGGCGGACGGTATTCTTACACGTAATGAATACTCAAACACACCGGGTGTAGACTTGACTACAGTTGTCAAAGTTGGCGATACAATGACAGTTAAAGTTCTTAAGCTTAACGACGGTGATGGTCAGGTGTTGTTAACATACAAGAGACTTGCAGCTGAGAAGGCTAACAAAGCACTTGAAGAAGCTTTCGAGAACAAGACAGTACTCAAGGGAACAGTTGTACAGGTTAACAGTGGTCTCAATGTAAGTGTTGATGAGGCTAAGGTGTTTATTCCTGCAAGCCTTGTATCAGATGTTTTTGAAAAAGATCTCACAAAATATCAGGGACAGGAAGTTGAATTTGTAATTACAGAATTCAACCCAAGAAAGAGAAGAATTATCGGAGACAGAAAACAGTTATTAGTTGCTAAGAAAGAAGCAATCCAGAAAGAACTTTTCGCTAAAATCGAAGTTGGAATGACTGTTGAAGGTGTTATTAAGAATATAACAGACTTTGGTGCTTTCGTTGATATAGGAGGAGTAGACGGTTTATTACATATCTCTGAGATGTCTTGGGGACGTGTTGGAAATCCAAGAAAGTTATTCAAAGTTGGTGATAAGGTAACTGCTTTCATCAAAGAGATTAATGAGAACAAGATTGCATTAAGTCTTAAGTTCCCGGAATCTAACCCATGGTTGAATGCTGCTGAGAAGTATGCAGTAGGCAACGTTGTAACAGGAACAGTTGCAAGAATGACAGATTTTGGTGCATTTGTTGAGTTAGAGACAGGTGTTGATGCACTTCTTCATGTATCTCAGATTGCAAGAGAACACATTGAGAAGCCGGCTGATGCTCTTAAGGTTGGTCAGGAAATCGAAGCTAAGGTTGTAGATTTCGACGAAGAGAGTAAGAAGATTAGTCTTAGCATCAAGGCTTTACTTCCTGAAGTAGAAGAAGCAGCTCCTGAAGAAGAAGTTGCAGAAGAAGCAGCTCCTGTTGAAGAGACAGCAGAAGAAGTTGCAGAAGAAGCAGCTCCGGTTGAAGAAACAGCAGAAGAAGTTGCTGAGACAGAAGAGTAATCTTAAAACAATCTTAATATATAATTAAAAAGATAAAAGCAAGCTTTATGATAAGCTTGCTTTTGTCGGTTTATATCACAGCAGGATTCAGTCGTGAGTCTTGAATAATATGGAGATGATTTTATGAGAGTAATCGCAGGAAAGGCAAGAAGCCTTCCGCTTAAATCAGTTGACAGTCTTGGGACCAGACCAACACAGGACAGGACTAAAGAAACTCTGTTTAATGTTATAGGTAATGATGTTTACGATTCTGTTTTTCTTGATTTGTTTAGCGGAAGCGGTGCGATAGGGATTGAGGCATTAAGTCGTGGGGCTAAAAGAGCTTTCTTTGTTGAAAACAACAGAAATGCTTTAAAATATATTGATATGAATCTGGAATTTACAAAATTAAAAGATGATGCCACTGTTCTGAAAATGGATGTGATGGATGCTTTAAAAATTCTGGAGAATCAAAAAATAATTTTTGATATTATTTTTATGGATCCACCATATAACAGGGAACTTGAGAAAGAAGTATTGATTTTTTTGAGTAAATCTGCTTTAATTGATAGTTGTTCAAGTATAATTGTTGAAGCGTCAAATGAGACTGATATGGATTATCTTGATGAATTAGGTTTTGTAATTGTAAAAACAAAGCAATACAAGACTAATAAACATGTTTTTATTGAGTTAGGTGGTGCAGTAAATGACTAGAGCAATTTATCCCGGTAGTTTTGATCCTATAACAATGGGGCATTTAGATGTAATTAAGAGAGCGTCGGAGATTGTTGATGAACTTATTGTTGGAGTGTTGAATAATAATGCAAAAAGTCCATTGTTTTCTGTTGAAGAACGTGTTAGAATGATTGAGGATACTGTGGATTTTTTACCGAATGTAAAAGTTATGGCCTTTGAAGGTCTTTCGGTAGATTTTGCAGAGTCACAGAATGCAAAGATGCTTGTGAGAGGACTTAGAGCGGTAACAGATTTTGAGTACGAGTTACAGATGTCCCTTACTAATAGAAAGATTAATCCTAATATAGATACTATATTTTTTAATACCAGTCTGGAATATGCTTATTTGTCATCAAGTACTGTAAAAGAAATGGCATATTTTGGTGCTGATATATCTGAATGTGTTCCTGACTTTTTGGTTGATACTATATACCAAAAGGTCAAAGAAAGAAGATGATCCGATAAAGGATGCAGATGATATAGTAAGTGATAGTATATAGACCTATTTTGGGGATGGATTAAGAAAAGGAGAATTGATTATGAGCAAGATTGAACAGGTTATTTCGGAAATTGAAGAATATATCGATAGCTGCAAGTTTGTAAAGTTATCTCAGACAAAGATTATTGTAAACAAGGATGAAATTGATGAGTTGTTAAGAGAACTCAGACTTAAGACTCCTGATGAAATCAAAAAATATCAGAAGATTATCGCAAATAAGGAAGCTATTCTTAACGATGCTAAGGATAGAGCTGATTCAATGATTAGTGAAGCAACAGCTCACATCACTGAACTTGTCAGTGAACACGAGATTATGCAACAGGCATACAAAGAGGCTAATCAGGTTATTGAGCAGGCACAGCTTCAGGCACAGCAGATTCTTGACAGTGCAACTACAGATGCCAATAATATCAGAAGTGGTGCTGTACAGTATACAGACGAAATACTTGCGAATATTCAGGATGTTCTTACAAACGGTATGAATAATTTCCAAAATATTCAGGGCAATATGATGGCTTCACTCAACAGTTCACTTGAAGTTGTTGTTTCAAGCAGAAAGGAACTTTCAGGTGCACCTGCAGAGCCTGTTGTTAGTGATGACATTGAAGAACCATCTATTTCATTAGATTAATTGAATGATGATTTGGTGTATTACATAAGAGAGAGCGCAGATCTAAAAAAGGTTTGCGCTTTCTTTGTTGTTTGCGATAAGCAAATTCCCAAAATGTGATTGCACAGAGATTATTATTTTGTGACCATGTAATTACTGAGATAGTGAAAGGTAAATGATTATTATGCAGTAACTTATTAATAGTGAAATAAGTTTCCCTTTAAGGTACCTGAGTTTAGCTTTTCTGTCATTGATGAAAGATAGGGACTGTACAGTTATACATAAACCGCCTGTTGCGATACCGGTTATTGTTAGAAATAATTTTGATGATAAAGTGCAGTCTGTAATTTTTGAAAAACCTTTAGTTATTTCAATTAGTGTAATAATTGTCTGTTTTCCCATTAAGTAATCAGGGATAAATGCAGAAAAGTAATCCGAGATTACTGAAAAGATGATTAGATAAAATATAATCACCGAAATAGATTTGATGCTGTCAAATGCCGGGTTTGTCTTTTTAACCTGTTGCAATTTCAAGGAGGTTAACGGCGTATCATAATAATCTGATTTCTCTCTCAGTAAAAATGCGGTAATTAGAGAAGGGATATATGATATTCCTAATAAGAATAATGGCGAAATGGAGCGGGACATAACCTTGTTATATACAAATCCAAAGAGAAAACCGATGCCGACATTATTGGTGAAGGAAATCAGGTACAGATATTCCCGGTATGATATCTTTCCTGAAGAGTAAAGGAAAGAGGCGGTTTTTATACCCATGGGATATCCACATGTAAATCCGGTGATTACAACAAAGCACCCCTGAGGAGTGATGTGGAATAATTTGTGCAATATAGGATAGAATAATTTGGAAACCGGTTCGTACAAGTCAAAAGCAGACATGTAGGATGTGATGGTAATAAAAGGAAATATTACAGGAAGCAGAGTATATAAGGATAGGTTTATTCCTGATATTATGGCCTTTGAACTAATCTCTGGTGTTATCAAAATGAGAATTATTGATAAATAGAACAAAGCGGAAAGTATTTTTTTCATGATGATTCCAAAATAAGTAGTTTATAATATACTATTTTTCTTCAAATTTAATTATACCATTGCAATTATAAGAAAAATGACATAAAATTAACAAAGTGGTATGAAAACAAGTCTTTAATACGAAGGTGAAAGTGATGAAGATTACATCGATTGCCAGCGGAAGCAGTGGTAATTCTATTTGCGTTACAAATGAAAAAGAAGGATTTCTGATTGATGCGGGCATAAGCAAGAAGCGGATTGAAGAAGGCTTAAAAGTAGCAGATATTGCACCTGAGAATCTAAAAGGAATTCTTATTACTCATGAACACTCTGATCATATCAAGGGATTGGGCGTGTTTCTAAGAAAGTACAAAACTCCCGTTTATGCTACCGGCAAGACAATAAAATATATTTTGAACAGTAGTTCGGTAGGAAAAGTTGACACCGATTTGTTTTTTGAAATTGGTCCGGACAAAGAGTTTAAGTTGGGAGATTTTGGAATCAGACCTTTCAGAGTAAGTCATGATGCGGTTGATCCGGTTGCTTACAGATTTACAGAAAATGATAAGGCTGCCGCAGTTGTTACGGATCTTGGATATTATGACGATTATATTGTTGATAATCTAAAAGGCCTTGATGCTGTTTTGTTAGAGTCGAATCACGATGTTAACATGCTTCAGACCGGACCTTACCCGTACCATTTAAAACAGAGAATTTGGGGGAATAAGGGACATCTGTCAAATGAAACGGCAGGAAGACTTCTTGATACTATAGCGGGTGAACACTTAAAAAATGTTATCTTGGGACATTTGAGCAATGAAAATAATTATCCTGAACTGGCATTTGAAGCAGTAAGAAATGAAGTGAATGCCGGAATAGGTCAGTATTGTGCAAATGATTTTAATTTGGTTGTTGCCAGACGCGATATGCCGTCTGATACAATAGATGTTTAAGGAGGAACGACAATGAAGAAGACAATCATTACAGTTGTAGGAAAGGATACAGTTGGTATTATTGCAAAAGTATGTACATATTTAGCAGAAAAACAGGTGAATATTTTAGATATTTCACAGACTATTGTACAGGGGTATTTTAATATGATGATGATAGTTGATGCAAACAATGCAAATACTGCATTTGATGCATTAGTTGATGATATGGAAAAGATAGGCGAAGAGATAGGGGTTTCAATTAAAGTTCAACATGAAGACATTTTTGACAGCATGCATAGAATTTAATGGAGGCACATATGATTAATATTTTTGAAGTAAATGAAACTAACAAAATGATAGAGCAGGATAACCTCGATGTAAGAACTATTACACTGGGTATTAGTCTGCTTGATTGTATCAGTGATGATTTGGATACACTGAACAACAATATTTATAATAAGATTAAGAGACTTGCAAGCAATCTGGTTCAGACAGGTGAGGATATTTCTAAACAGTTTGGTATTCCAATCGTAAATAAGAGAATTTCCGTAACACCAATTGCACTTGTTGGTGGCGCTGCCTGCAAGACACCTGATGATTTTGTGACAATCGCAATGACACTTGATAAGGTTGCTAAAGAAGTTGGAGTGAACTTCCTTGGCGGATATTCAGCGTTGGTAAACAAAGGTATGACTCCGGCAGAAGAAATGCTTATCAGATCTATTCCAAAGGCCCTTGCAAGTACTGAGAGAGTTTGTAGTTCCGTAAATGTAGGATCTACAAAGACAGGTCTTAATATGGATGCAGTTAAGCTTATGGGAGAGATGATTGTAGAGACAGCAACTCTCACAAAAGAGCAGGACTCTCTTGGTTGTGCAAAACTTGTTGTATTCTGTAATGCACCTGACGACAATCCATTCATGGCCGGAGCTTTCCACGGTGTTACTGAAGCTGATGCTATCATCAATGTCGGTGTAAGCGGACCTGGTGTTGTTAAACATGCACTTTCAAAAGTAAGAGGAGAAAATTTTGAGGTTCTCTGTGAAACTATAAAGAAGACTGCTTTCAAGGTTACAAGAGTTGGTCAGCTCGTTGCCTGCGAGGCTTCAAAGAGACTTGGAATTCCTTTTGGTATTGTAGATTTATCTTTGGCTCCAACACCTGCTATCGGTGATTCCGTTGCTGATATTCTAGAGGAAATCGGTCTTGAGAGAGCAGGAGCGCCGGGAACAACAGCTGCCCTTGCATTACTAAACGATCAGGTTAAAAAAGGCGGAGTTATGGCATCATCTTACGTTGGTGGATTAAGTGGTGCGTTTATTCCTGTCAGCGAGGATCAGGGTATGATTGACGCAGTTAAGGAAGGAGCTCTTACAATAGAAAAGTTAGAAGCAATGACATGTGTTTGTTCGGTAGGACTTGATATGATTGCTATTCCTGGAGATACAAAGGCAACTACTATTTCGGGAATTATTGCTGATGAAGCTGCTATTGGTATGATTAACCAGAAGACAACAGCTGTAAGACTTATTCCTGTTATTGGAAAGGGAGTAGGAGAGATTGTTGAGTTTGGTGGTTTGCTTGGTTATGCTCCGATTATGCCGGTTAATAACTTCTCATGCGATAACTTTGTTAACAGAACAGGAAGAATTCCTGCACCAATCCATAGTTTTAAGAACTAATAGCTTTAAAAACAAATAGTTTCAAAATAGCTAATATTGTAAAAAAAATGGTAATGGTGGCTAATAGGGTTAAAGCTTATAGCATTTAGAAATTATAAATAATTATAAATATAGAAAAGTGTTTTCATAATCGTGATTTGATGATGAGAACACTTTTTTGTTTCCGGAATAAATATTAATACATTTTGTTTTTAAAATTAAATGTAAAGTCGTTGTATCTTTTATTTCCTTTTGCAGAAGATATCTTGTTGTATATTAAGTCAGCTCTTTGATTTATATCCAGTAATAATCTGGCTTCGTTTGAAGCAAATTTATAAAAATCACCAAATTTGTTGATTAAAGGGATATCACAGTTTTGTTTTAAATCTTTCATAATTCCCGAATTCGCAGAATTAATTGCAAGGGGAAACATGTAATGATTATATCCGCTTGATTTGATGGAATTAATGTTTTCTGTTGTTATCCCAAGCATAATATGCAATAAACTGCGTTTTAAGTGTGCTGATGTCTCGTCTTTTGAGAGAAGACTGTCGAGAAAACTGTCTATATTTTCATATTCTGATTTCAGGTTATTAATTTTGTTTGACAAATCCTCAGATATGTCGCTGTATTTATCAAAGTTGGAATCAGTTATCAGACTGTAATAATACATGTCTGAAAAATCCTTTAATACTATAGACGATAATTGGGAATTGATATCATCAAATACGTGGCGCGGAAGGACATTGGCCAACAAATTGGTATCGTCACTGCCTGTGGCAATTTGCGCTCTTACAGCGGTTGCGGAAGCAAACTTGCCATTGATTGTCTCTGAATTATATCCGTTGTCTGTTCTTTTTATACCTAGTGGTTTAATGGATGAATCAGTCCTGATAATGGCTTTTAAGTATTCAACAGCCAAAATGTTGTTTGGCTGATTAAGAATATCACATGCCGTTGAATCGTTGAGATATTCTGACAGTGCCAAAGCTCTTGCTTTTGGAAAAGCCAAACCTTCCTTTAACTTGCCTTTTAATGAAAACTTATATTGTTCCGGTTCTGATGTGAATACAATTGCATATTCCTGCAATTTGTCGATGGAATCTTCCTCGCATCCAAAAACCAGGTAATCAACAATTCCGGTTTTGTTAAGTAAATCTACTGCTGAGTAGGCAAACAATTCAGCACTTCCGGTTGAAAATGCAGTCGGAAGTTCGATTACAAGATCGCACCCGCTCATGATTGCCCATTTTGCACGATTATACTTGTTGTAAATAGCGGCTTCGCCTCGCTGGACATAATTTCCGCTCATTGCAATTATTACGTTGTCACATTCGGTGATTTCTTTTGCATGTGATATCTGGTAATTGTGCCCGTTATGAAAAGGATTGTATTCAGCGATTATTGCAGTGGTTTTCATAAAAGCCTCCGATTTAAATAATAGTATGATTAAAGTAATAATTATAGTACCTGATTTTATTCTAACATTACCATAAAGAAGTGGCAATGAAATAAGAAAATATTGATATTTATTTAACAATCTATTTGGCCGTGTTTTGTTGTTTTATAAAGTTGTTTTTGGTATAATATATCAGTAAAAAATATTAGCATTTCAAGGCGTGCCCCCTTAATGTGTTATTGGAATGTGGATTGTATATAGAGTTACGGATTGGAGAAAATAACTATGGATTTTATAGAAAGTATAAAAGAGCGTGCAAGACTCGAAAGAAAGACAATTGTCCTTCCTGAAGGTATGGATAAGAGAACTTATGAAGCTGCAGAGATTATTCTGAAAGAGGACTTTGTTGATCTTATTATTCTTGCAACTCCGGAAGAATATTGGGACAACGGAAGAGATTATAATGTCTCAAAGGCTAAAATAATCAATCCAAAAGATTATGAGAAGACGGATAAGTATGTAGATGAATTTGTGGAACTCAGAAAGGCGAAGGGGATTACAAGAGAACTTGCCCATGCCACTCTGATAAATGATTATATGTATTATGCCTGCATGATGGTTCAGCAGGGAGATGCGGACGGTGTGGTTTCAGGTGCATGTCATTCATCAGCGAATACTCTCAGACCTTCTCTTCAGATAATCAAGACAAAACCGGGAACAAAGTTGGTTTCTTGTTTCTTCCTTATGGTGGTTCCAAACAAGGAACTCGGTTCTAACGGAACTTTTGTTATGGGAGACTGCGGGCTTAATCAGAATCCTAATTCAGAGGAACTTGCTGCTATTGCTGAGACAAGTGCAGAATCTTTCAAGTATCTTGTGGGTGATGAACCTAAGGTTGCAATGCTGTCACATTCTACATACGGAAGTGCCAGTCATCCTGATGTAACAAAAGTCAGAGAGGCTGTTAGAATTGCAAATCGCGATTGTCCGGACATTCTTATCGAAGGTGAACTTCAAACTGATGCTGCAGTAGTTCCGGAAGTTGCAGCAATGAAAGCTCCAAACAGCAAGATTGCAGGAAAGGCAAATGTTCTTATTTTCCCTGATCTTGATGCCGGAAATATCGGTTACAAGCTTATTCACAGATTGGGACAGGCTGAAGCTTACGGACCACTGTGCCAGGGAATTGCAAAACCTGTTAATGATTTGTCGAGGGGATGTTCGGCAAATGATATTGTTGGTGTTGTTGCGATTACAGCAGTACAGGCTCAGATAAAGTAGATTTACGGAAAGGATTAATAATGAAAGTATTAGTAATAAATTGCGGAAGTTCTTCATTGAAGTTCCAACTTATAGATTCAGACAGTGAGAAGGCGGTTGCAAAGGGACTTTGTGAACGTATAGGAATTGACAAAAGCAGAATAGCATATACTCCTGCAGGCGGAGAAAAAGAAATAAAAGAGATTGAGATGCCTACTCATTCTGAGGCGATAAAGGCAGTTATCGAAGCACTTACAAACAATGAGACAGGAGTTATTTCTGAATTGTCAGAGGTTGGAGCTGTTGGACACAGAGTTGTTCACGGCGGAGAGTATTTTAACAAATCAGTAGTTATAGATGAAGACGTTATTGCAAAGATTGAGGAGTGCAATGATTTGGCACCACTTCACAATCCTGCAAATATAATTGGAATCAGAGCATGCATGGAGGCAATGCCCGGAACAGTCAATGTAGCAGTTTTTGATACTGCATTCCATCAGACCATGCCTAGAGAATCATATTTGTATGCTATTCCAAAGCGCTATTATGATGAATATAAGATAAGAAGATATGGCTTCCATGGAACATCTCACAGCTTTGTTTCAAAGAGAACTTCTGAGATTCTTGGAAAAGACTACGAAGACGTAAAGACTATCGTATGTCATCTTGGAAACGGTGCAAGTATTTGTGCAGTGGAGAATGGTAAGTCAGTTGATACAAGTATGGGACTGACTCCTCTTGAAGGTGTTGTAATGGGAACAAGATCAGGGGATGTTGATCCTGAGATTGTTAAAACAATAGCCAAAAAGGACGGAGTGACAGTTGATGAAGCGCTTAATGTACTCAATAAGCAGTCTGGTGTTTTTGGAGTGTCACAGGTTTCAAGTGATTTCAGAGATATTGATGCAGCAATAGCGCAGGGCAATGATGACGCAGTTGCAGCTATGGAAGTTTTTGTTCACAGTGTTGTTAAATATGTTGGTGCTTATGCTGCAGCAATGAACGGCGTTGACTGTATAGCATTTACAGCAGGAGTTGGAGAAAACAATCCGGGAGTAAGAGCCAGGGTATGTGAAAAACTTGGATATCTTGGAATAACAATCAATCAGGAAGCTAACAAAGTTATGGGTGAGGAGAGAGAGATTTCTACTCCTGACTCAAAAGTTAAAGTATGGGTTGTTCCTACTAACGAAGAACTTGCTATTGCAAGAGAAACATTAGAATTACTTTAATACAAAAAGGTAACCATTCAACTTTTCAGCAGTGCCGGCTCGAATCCGGCAAAGCTGCTAAGCTTTCGTGATTTTCATCCTTCGGATATCAAATCACTTTTGCTCGCGACAAAAAATCTTTGATAAATGTTTGACAAATGATATACCTATATGTATAATAGTAAAGGTGTCTTTAGAAAAGAGGATTTTATGTTAATAGATTTAAATGAAATCTTATCAGAAACAGGAAAAGAAAAGCAATATATTGCTCCAATTGAGAAAGCATCTTTCACTGTTAACAATGAGTCATATCCTTACAGTAAAAAAGAGGATGTTACATTTAGAATTGTTAATAAAGGAAAGAAAGTAATTAAAGTTGATGCTGATATTGATATAGAACTGATAATGCCTTGTGGCAGATGCTTGGAGGATGTTATCGTTCCTTTGAAACAGACTGTTTCCAAAGACATAGATTTAAAGAAAACCGCTCAGGAGAGAGAGGATGACATAGAGGAAGATGTTTTTCTCGAAGGGATGAATCTCGACACTGAAGTTTTTATTGATAATGAGATATTCGTTAATCTACCTATGAAGGTGCTCTGCAAAGAGGATTGTAGAGGTATATGCTATAAATGTGGAACGAATCTCAATATTGGATCCTGTGATTGTGATACTACAGAACTTGATCCGAGAATGTCAAAAATATTAGATGTTTTTAATCAGTTTAAGGAGGTGTAAACCATGTCTATCTGTCCAAAGAATAAATCTTCAAAAGCAAGAAGAGATAAGAGAAGAGCTAACTGGAAAATGGATGCAGTTAATCTCGTAAAGTGCAGCAAGTGTGGAGCATTAATGATGCCTCATAGAGTATGCAAGGCATGTGGATCTTATAACAAAAAAGAGATTATTTCAGTTGACTAATCATTGATATTGATTAGATATAAAAAACCTTGAGTCCAATGGATTCAAGGTTTTTTATGTTATAGGAATGCTTGATTTATTCTTTTCTTTTTAGTATATTAGATATTGTGCATACTTTGCACTTTACGGAGGTGTAATATGGCAAAGACTATAGTGGCTGTGGATTGTATGGGTGGAGATAACGCACCTGCTGAGATAGTAAAAGGCGCAATTCTTGCAGCTAATAAGAATAAGAACATTATGTTGAAATTAGTTGGTATAGAAGATGCCGTAAAGGCTGAACTTGCCAAATATACATACGATGAAGAGCAGGTTGAGATTGTTCCTGCAACTGAAGTTATAGAAACTGCAGAGCCACCTGTTATAGCAATCAGAACAAAGACAGACTCTTCACTTGTTAAGGCGATGAAATTTGTGAAAGAGGGAGGCGCCCACGGTGTTGTAACTGCCGGTAGTACAGGAGCAACATTAGTTGGAGGACAGCTTTTAGTAGGAAGGATTCCGGGAGTGAAGAGACCGCCTCTTGCACCACTTATTCCAACTAACAAGAAACCGTCATTATTGATTGACTGTGGAGCTAATGTGGATGCAAAACCACAGAACCTTGTCCAGTTTGCAAAGATAGGTTCTGTATATATGGAGAATGTAATGGGAGTTAAGAATCCAAAGGTTGCAATTGTAAATATTGGAGCCGAGGAGGAAAAGGGTAATGCGCTTGTAAAAGAAGCATACGGACTTCTCTCATTAGAAAGTGATATAAATTTTGTTGGTAATGTTGAGGCCAGAGACATTCCAAACGGTGACGTAGATGTAATTGTCTGTGAAGCGTTCGTTGGAAATGTTATCCTCAAGATGTACGAGGGTGTCGGAGCAGTATTACTCAAAAAAGTTAAAGGTGCTTTGATGAGTAATGTTAAGACAAAGATAGGTGCTATGCTTATCAAATCAAAGCTCAAAGAGACACTTAAGGATTTCCAGCTTGAACAATATGGCGGAGCTCCGCTTTTGGGATTGAACGGACTTGTTGTAAAGACTCACGGAAGCTCTAAGGCAAATGAGATTAAGAATTCAGTTCTTCAGTGTGTAAGATTTAACGAGATGGATATTAACAACAAGATTCAGCAGAAGTTATCCGAAAAGAAGGAAGACGCTGATAATTAATATAATAATTTTTAATTTATGGAGGAAACTATGGTATTAGAGAGTTTAATAAAAGCAATCGCAGAAGTATTAGAGATTGAAGAGAGTGAAATCACAAGAGACAGTTTATTTGTTGAAGATTTAGGTGCTGATTCACTTGATGTAATGGAGATTATTATCAGTCTTGAAGATCAGTTCAATATTAAGATTCCTGTAGAGACGGCCGCAGAGATTAAGACTGTTGGCGATGCTGCAGACAAGATTGAAAAAGCTATTAATAATTAATGTCGAAGTACTATTAAAGCCCTTTTCAATAAGGGCTTTTTAAATGTGAGGATTTAATTGTGAGTGATAGAATATCAGAATTGGAAAATGTAGTAGGTTACAAATTTAATAACATTGAATATTTGTATACTGCTATTACACATACATCATATGCAAATGAAAATAAGATGAGTGGAATTTCCCATAATGAAAGATTGGAATTCTTAGGTGATGCAGTTTTGGAATTGATATCTAGCGAGATTCTGTTCAAAAAATATCCGGACATGGCAGAGGGGAAAATGACAAGGCTTAGAGCAAGTCTTGTATGTGAGCCTACACTTGCCATGGATGCGAGAGAAATTGATCTTGGAAGTTACTTAAGACTGGGAAAAGGTGAGGAAGCAACAGGAGGAAGAGGAAGAGACTCTGTTACGTCTGATGCCTTGGAAGCAGTCATAGGTGCCATCTATCTGGATGGAGGTTTGGAACCTGCAAGAGCTTTTATAAAGAAATATGTCATGAATGATATTGAGAATAAAAAATTATTCAGTGACAGTAAGACTCATTTGCAGGAACTGGTTGCCAGCGAAGGTTCTGATTATGATCTTCACTATGATATAGTTTCAGAGAGCGGTCCCGATCACAACAAGTCCTATGTGGCGAATGTAGTCATAAACGGAAAGATAATGGGATCCGGTGAGGGTAAAACAAAAAAAGCGGCTGAGCAGAAAGCTGCATGGGAAGCAATAAAATCTTTAGATAAGAGGCAGTAGGAATGTATTTAAAAAGCATTGAAATTCAGGGATTTAAATCCTTTGCAAATAAAATGAATTTTGAGTTTCATAACGGAATAACAGGTATTGTAGGTCCAAACGGAAGTGGTAAGAGTAACGTTGCGGATGCTGTGAGATGGGTTCTTGGAGAGCAGAAGGTTAAGTCTCTTCGTGGTTCAAAGATGGAAGATGTCATTTTTGCGGGTACTGAGAACAGAAAACCACTCGGTTTTGCATTTGTAGCAATTACTCTTGATAACTCTGACCACAAACTTGATATTGAATATGATGAGGTCACAGTATCGAGAAGATTATACCGTTCAGGCGAGAGTGAATATATGATAAACGGTAGTCAGGTCAGACTTAAGGATGTTAATGAACTTTTCTATGATACAGGTATTGGTAAGGAAGGTTACTCTATTATCGGTCAGGGTCAGGTTGAGCGAATCCTGAGTGGTAAGCCTGAAGAGAGAAGAGAACTTATCGATGAAGCTGCCGGAATCGTAAAATATAAAAGAAGAAAAAATGATGCATTAAAGAAACTGAATGATCAGAATCAGAATCTTGTCAGAGTAGAAGACATTCTGTCTGAGCTTGAAAGACAGGTTGGACCACTTGCAAGACAGTCTGAAACTGCAAAGAAATATCTTGCCTATAAGGATGAACTCAAGAAAAATGACGTGAATATGTTCCTTATTGAATTGCAGGAAATAAAAGATAAACTTGCCGAAATCGAGGAAAAGACAAATATATCTACTGCCGATTTGAATGATTCTCAGGTTAAGTTTGAAGATATTAAAAAAGAATATGCAAAGATTGAAGCTGTTATTGAAGAACTTAACAATAAAGCTGAAGAAAAGAAGAATATTCTGAATGAAGCGAATTTGGAAGCCGAAAGAATTGACGGACGTATCAGAGTATTGGAAGAACAGATTCGTTCTGCAAAGAGCAGTGAAGAATTTCAGACATCCAGAATAGAGGCTTTGGAGAGTGAGATTGATGAAAAACTACAGTCAGTAGATACTCTCAAGGCTACAAAGGAAGATTTTGAAAATCAGATTTCCGATATTACAGCAAAGCAAAATGACTATACAAGTGAAATTGCTCTTGATTCAGAAGAAATATCTGAACTTGAGAAAGAAATTGAAGGATATAAACAGGAAGTAATAGACCTTATTAATGCAAAGGGGCAGGTGGCATCCCAGATGGAGAGATGTGATGCCCTTCTTGAAGAGATTAACAAAAGAAAAGCAACACTTAATCAGAAGTTGATTGAGTTTGAGACAGTTAAGTCTAATCATGAGAGTATTATCGAGGAACTTGAGAAAGATTTAAAGCAGGCTGAGAGTTCTCTTGAAGAACTTAATGAATCTGCAGATAAATACAAAGAAGAAATTATTGAACTCAGAAAAAAGAATAATGATATTGTTAAGGAGTTAGAGCAAAACTCCATTAACTACCACAGAAACAACTCAAAACTTGAATCTCTTAAGAATATCACCGAAAGATATGACGGCTATGGAAACAGTATCAAAAAGGTAATGGAACTTAAGTCAAGCAAAAAAGGTGTTATCGGTGTAGTTGCAGATATTATCAAGGTTGATAAGAAGTATGAAGTGGCTATTGAGACAGCTCTTGGTGGCAGCATTCAGAATATCGTTACTGATACTGAGACAACAGCAAAAGAGATTATTGAATATCTCAAGAAGAATAAGTTTGGTAGAGCTACATTCCTTCCGCTTAGCAGTCTCAGTAACAAGGTTACATTCAATAACGTAAATGCACTTGATGAGAGAGGGGCAATCGGAATTGCCAGCGAACTTGTTGACATTAAACAGGAATATTCCGGAGTTGCCAAGTTCCTTCTTGGAAGAATACTTGTGGTTGATAATATCGATAATGCATTGTTTATAGCGAGAAAATACAGATACTCAATGAGAATTGTTACTCTTGAAGGAGAAAACTTAAGTGCCGGTGGTGCGATTTCCGGTGGTGCATTCAAGAACTCGAGTAATCTTCTCGGAAGAAGAAGAGAGATTGAAGAGATTGAAAAGAGCATCAAAGAACTCACGGATACAAAGAAGACTCTTGATTCTGAACTTCTTAAAGTCAGAAGTGAAATGAGTGTTGCAGGTGAAGAACTTGAAAAACTCAACCAGGCAATTAAGGAACAGGAGATTTTCAAAAGTACAGCCGAGGTTAAGTTTAATCAGGCTGTTGCAAGAAAGAATGATATCGTAAATGAGTATCGTGAAGTTTCTGTTGAAAGCAGAGATATTTCAGGTCAGATTGCGGATATTAATAAGAATAGTGCAAGACTGACAGAAGAATTGTCAGGCTGGGAGGACAGAAACAAGGAACTCGAAGAAATTATCGAAAAAAAGAATACGGAACTTATTGCTAAGAAGGCTGAGATAGAAGAAAAATCCGAAGAACTTGAACAGGTCAAGTTAGAACTTGTTGCCACAACTCAAAAGCACAGTAATATTGTTGAAAATATCAAACGCGTTGAGATGGAAATCGAGTCGACAAAGGATGAACTTGAGACCATCAAAGACAGTTCGGATGAGGCCGGAGCAGAAATAAGTGCAAAGGTTGATGCAATTGAAAGATTGCGTGAAGAAAAAGTAAATAACGCAAACAAAATAGAAACTCTTGGAAAAGAAATAGGTGAACTTGAGGAAGAGGGTAAGAATCAGACAAAAGATCATAAAGAATTCTTTGAAAAGAGAGAAGAATTATCGGACAGAATTAATCAGCTTGATAAGGATTTATACAGACTTAATGCTCAGCATGAACAGTTGGAGGAGAAGAAAGATTCCAAAGTTAATTACATGTGGAATGAATATGAGATTACATTCAGCGATGCCATGAAACTTAAGGATGATGAATTCTCTGATAAGAATGAGATGAGAAATACGATTGCAAGACTCAAAAGAGATATTAAGAATCTTGGAGATGTTAATGTTAACGCAATTGATGAGTTTAAGGAAATCAATGAGAGATATACTTTCATGAATGAACAGCATGAGGATATTATCAAGGCAAAAGAGAATCTCATGAATATTATCGAAGAACTTGAAACAGGAATGAGAAAACAGTTTACTGAGAAGTTTGCTGAAATTCAGGCTGAATTTGATAAGGTTTTTGCTGAACTATTTGGTGGTGGACACGGTAAGATTGAACTTATTCCTACGGAAAGCGGAGATGTACTTGATGCGGGAATCAATATTATCTCACAGCCACCTGGAAAGAAACTGCAGAACATGATGCAGTTATCCGGTGGAGAAAAAGCACTTACCGCAATCAGTTTGCTGTTTGCTATCCAAAATTTGAAACCATCTCCGTTCTGTCTTCTTGACGAGATTGAGGCGGCACTTGATGGAAGTAACGTTGTAAGATTTGCACAGTATCTGCACAAGCTTACAAAGACAACTCAGTTTATTGTTATAACTCACAGACGTGGTACAATGGGCTGCGCAGACAGACTTTTTGGTATCACGATGCAGGAAAAAGGTGTATCAGCACTTGTATCGGTTGACTTACTGGAGAATGACCTTGATAAGTAGTATAAAGTGGTTACGATATGTGACAGTTATTCGCACATTAAGCAGAATTAATCAAGAGGTTAGCAATGCTGGATAATTGTTTGAATAATATAAAACAGATTGTTTAAGTATAATAAGAATTATATATATGGAGAGTGAATAATGGCAGAAGAAAAGAAAGGTTTTTTTGGAAGACTGGTATCAGGGCTTACAAAGACAAGAGAGAATATGGTGGCCGGAATCAACTCGGTTTTTTCAGGATTCTCCTCAATAGATGACGATTTTTACGAAGAACTTGAAGAGATACTCATTATGAGTGATATTGGTGTTAAGACAACAATGGAGATAATCGAGGATCTCAAGGAAAAGGTAAAAGAAAACAAAATCAAAGAACCTGAAGCGTGCAGAGAGTTTTTGATTGCAAGTATTGAAGAACAAATGAATTTAGGCGATAATGCTTACGATTTTGAAAATAAGAAATCTGTTGTTCTTGTGATTGGTGTTAACGGTGTGGGAAAAACTACATCTGTAGGTAAGCTTTCAGGACAGCTTAAAAACAGCGGTAAAAAGGTGATTATGGCAGCGGCTGATACATTCAGGGCTGCGGCAACAGAACAGCTAAAAGAATGGTCTAACAGAGCGGGAGTTGATATTATTGCTGCCGGTGAAGGGGCAGATCCGGGTTCTGTTATTTTTGATGCCATTGCATCAGCTAAGGCTAATAATGCCGATGTATTAATTTGTGACACGGCAGGTCGACTTCACAATAAGAAAAACCTTATGGAAGAGTTAAAGAAGATAAACCGTATTATTGACAGAGAGATGGGAGATTGTCACAGAGAGAATCTCATAGTTCTTGATGCTACAACGGGCCAGAATGCTCTTGCACAGGCAAGACAGTTTATGGAAGCAGCTGATATTACCGGTGTTATTCTCACAAAGATGGATGGAACAGCTAAGGGTGGTATCGCAGTTGCAATTCAGTCTGAACTTGGCATACCGGTAAAATATATCGGCGTTGGCGAGCAGATTGATGATTTGCAGAAATTCAACTCTCATGATTTTGTTACAGCTTTGTTTGAGAAGAATGAGTAACAAATTAATATCAGTGAGAGTGAAATGACATGTGAGTTAAGTGGTGAGAAACATAATAGTTTCAGTAGTGAATTATAAAAAAAGGAAGTGAAGATTATGGAGAAGCTTACACTTGAAAAATTTGAACAGGCATCTGAAGTAGTTGAGAAAGTTACACTTAAGACTAACTTAATCTACAGTGATTATTTCAGTGAAATGACAGGAAATAAAGTATATATCAAACCTGAGAACATGCAGTTTACAGGAGCATATAAAATCAGAGGTGCGTATTATAAGATTAGCACACTTACCGATGAGCAGAGGTCAAAAGGTCTTATTACTGCGTCGGCCGGAAATCATGCCCAGGGTGTTGCTTATGCTGCAAAACTCTACGGTGTAAAGGCTACAATTGTAATGCCTACAGTTACACCTCTTATGAAAGTGAACAGAACCAAGAATTACGGTGCTGAAGTTATTTTGCATGGCGATGTATATGATGATGCCTGCAAATACGCTCTAGAGCTTGCTGAAAAAGAAGGTTATACATTTATTCATCCATTTGATGATATAGATGTTGCTGCAGGACAGGGAACAATTGCTATGGAGATTTTTAAGGAATTACCAACAGTTGACTATATCTTATGTCCAATCGGTGGCGGCGGACTCTGCACAGGTGTAAGCACACTTGCAAAGTTTTTAAATCCAAACATCAAAGTTATAGGTGTTGAGCCTGCAGGGGCAAGCTGTATGCTTGCATCATTAAAGGCGGGTAAAGTTGTGACGCTTGATTCTGCAACTACAATTGCAGACGGTACTGCAGTAAAAACTCCGGGAGAAAAAATATTCCCATATATTCAGCAAAATGTTGACGATATAATCACTATTGAGGATGATGAACTGATAGATGCATTTCTTGATATGGTTGAAAATCATAAACTTGTTGCGGAAAATTCCGGACTTCTTACAATTGCAGCTCTCAAACATCTTGATTGTTCGAACAAGAAGATAGTATCTATTATCAGCGGTGGTAATATGGATATTATCACAATGTCATCAACTCTTCAGCACGGACTTATCCAAAGAGGAAGAGTATTCACAGTTTCTGTATTGCTCCCTGATAAGCCGGGTGAACTTGTAAGAGTTGCATCTGAGATTGCAAAACAGCAGGGTAACGTAATCAAGCTTGAACATAATCAGTTTGTCAGTGTAAACAGAAATGCTGAAGTGGAACTTAGAGTTACTATTGAGTGTTTCGGACATGAACACAAGGAGAGAATAATTGAATCACTTGCGAAGGCTTCATTTAAGCCTAAGGAAGTAAGAGTTTCATTGTAAATAGGCGCTTATTTATATATAAAAACAGATTAATGTATTTTTGAAATGATAATAAAATGATGAAATGGAAAAAGCTGAATAGATGAAAGAAGAGAATATAGAAGAAAATACAGAAGAAAAGGAAATACTTGGTGAACTGATTGATAGTTCTACACCAACGATACAAGGGGACGAAGATATAACAGAAAGTTACAAAGAAATAAAAGTTAGGCAGTTTTATGGTGTGTGGCCAGAGATTGCAGATGCATTATTTCCGACAATAGTTCTTACAATGATGTGCCTGGTATTTATATGTTTTTTTGTTCTGTATGCTTTGTGCGGAGATATTAAAAATTGCGTGCTTCTTTTCTTTGTTGTTGCTTTTTTTGGAGCGTTTGACTGTTTTCATATTCGTGAGCTTATAAGAGGGATACGTTTCGCAATAAATGTGAGATTTTCCGGAAAATCAATAAAAGGGATGATAATTGAATGTGACCAAAAGGAAATCGGAAATTATAGTATGTTGGTCAGGACTTCAAATGGGTACAGATATTTTGACTTTTATATAAATGAAAAAATCGGATTGCTTAATGTAGGGAAAATAGTTGATTTTACAGTATTTAACGATACAGTTTTTATTAATTTACATGGTAGTGAAAATGAAAAAAATAACAATCAGTATGTTCTGTGCAAAGAAGCGTCTCTTGATTTGGAAACCTTCATATCTTTTTGTTTAGGATTCGGTTTCGTGGCACCATTATTATTGTTAGTAAGCACATTTTTATTTAAGAGGCAAATAGATCTTCCTGAATTAGCTTGGATTATATGGTTGTTTATTATTGTTTTTGCAATAATGGGAATACGTTTGTTGTACATAGCATTTGGAAACATTATCAGATACATATTATTTGCTGTGCGTGGAAGAAAGGTTACCGGATTGATTCGTGACTATGAAAGACAAGAATGGAGTACGCGTGGTATAAATGGTGTAAATATAATCTACATGATACAAATTGATACCTCGCATGGACAGAGACTTATTCGATATAATACGAACAAATCAGAAACTCTATATGATAAGGATGATTTAGTTGAACTGAAAGTATATGGTGATTATTATAAAATAATCGAAAAAGAATAATATCAATAGGACGGAATTGAATGAGTAAAGATAAGAATTGTGATGAAGATATAAATAGCAATAAAGAAATATTAGGAAAACTAATTGATGATTCAACACCTAGGCTTCAGGGAGATGAGAACGTTAGAGGAAAATATAAAGAAATTGAAGTGTTTGCCCCCGGTGGTTTGCAGGATAATTTGCCAGGTTTCTTTGCGATTGCTGTATTATCTATATTTACTTTTATGCCATTATTGGGTATTGGCAAAGCTGAAGGAATATTTGAAAAATTGTTTCTTTTTATATTTTTTGCCATTTGGGGAACAATAGAAGCAATTGTTGGTTGTAAATTGGCTGAAATAATAATTAATGGATTTTTAGTGAGGTTATTTGGTAAAAATGTTACGGGGATGATTTGCAAAATGTGTGATGAAAACTCCGGAAGCTGCGAAATACTGGTTAGAACATCAGATGGTTATCGCAAGTTCATATTTGGAATAGATAAAAATATTAACGGTCACAGAGTTAAAGACTTGATAGGGCTACGAATATTCAACAATTGGGTGATTACAACTGATTTAGACGGCGAGGGTGTATTCACGCTTGAAAAACTGGTTGATGGAACATATATAAATGAAGAAAAGAATTATAAAAAACATGGTTCGTATGTAACATGTAAATCGACTAATGTTAATTTTTGGAACACCACTTTCTATTCTATCCTTGGATTTGGCTTTATTTTTCCATTCGTTTCAGTTTTGTTTTTGGCCATAATATCATTAGACTCGTTGGAGATAGTGGAATCAACCACTGTAAAGGACTCTCTTTTTGCGAAGATTTATGTTGTTTTTGTTCTTGGAATGTTTTTGCTGTTTGGTATATTGTTATTGTATTTTGGATATGGAAATGCTTTAAAAAACATTAAAGTTGAAACCCTTGGAGTAGCTACTACAGGAAAGATTTGTTCCCGTGGTGAAACAACTACAAAATATAACGGGGCGAGAGGTTCAGTTTACACAATAATGATTAATACACCCGAAGGTGGCAAATTTATTAAATATGATATGCATGGTCCCGAAGCTCCGTATAAAAATGGAGATACTGTTAATGTTAAGGTGTATCAAAATTATGTGAGCATCAGTAAGCGGGTAGATGTTGAAAAAATAAATAGTTGATTTATGAACGTGGTGTAAAGATATTTTGCTTGACACCACTTCTTTTTTAGTGTAGAATGGCAGAGGTGTAAAGAAAAATTACTTGACACTGACTATCATTTATTGGAGTGTGTGGTATGGATGATATACTAAAGCAATCGTTGCTTTATGATTTTTATGGTGAGTTACTCACACCACATCAGAAAGAGATTTACGAAGATTTTGTACTTAATGATTTGAGCCTCGGCGAGATTGCCATGGAACAGGGCATTTCCAGACAGGGTGTACATGACCTGGTTAAGAGATGCAACAAGCTTCTTAACGGATATGAGGAGAAACTTCATTTAGTTGAGAAGTTCACTCTTACAAAATCTAAGATTACAGATATATGTTCACTGGTTGATGACTATGAGAACAAGACAGGCGAGATAAATACTACCATTGAACAGGTTAAAGTTATTGCAAATGAGATTCTTGACAACTACTAAGAATTAGGAGGTACTCCTTTGGCATTTGAAAGTTTATCAGACAAATTGCAAAATGTATTTAAGAACCTTAGAAGTAAGGGGAGACTTACAGAAGATGACGTAAAGGCGGCTCTCAAGGAAGTAAAAATGGCTCTTTTAGAGGCAGACGTCAGCTTCAAGGTTGTTAAACAGTTTATCAATAAAGTTACAGAGAGAGCTGTCGGTCAGGATGTTATGACTTCATTGACACCGGGACAGATGGTTATCAAGATTGTTAACGAAGAACTGACAGATCTTATGGGATCAGAAACCACAGAGATTAAACTTGTGGACAATGGCATCACAGTGATAATGATGATGGGTCTTCAGGGTGCAGGTAAGACAACAACCACTGCAAAGATTGCAGGAAAGTTAAAGGCTAAAAACAAAAAGCCTCTTTTAGTTGCCTGTGACGTGTACAGACCGGCTGCTATTGAACAGCTCCAGATTAACGGAGATAAGCAGGGCGTTCCGGTATTCTCTATGGGAACAGGACATAAGCCTGTTGATATAGCAAAAGCTGCTATATCTCACGCAGAGAAAAATGGTAACAATGTAGTTATCCTCGATACTGCAGGTCGTCTTCATGTTGATGAAGATATGATGAATGAACTTGTAGAAATCAAGGAGAACATTGAAATACATCAGTGCATTCTCGTTGTAGATGCTATGACGGGTCAGGATGCAGTAAATGTGGCAGGAACATTTGAAGAGAGAATCGGCATTGACGGTGTTATCCTCACAAAGCTTGACGGTGACACAAGAGGTGGTGCTGCACTTTCTATCAAGGCAGTTACAGGAAAGCCTATATTATATATAGGTATGGGCGAGAAACTATCTGATTTGGAACAGTTTTATCCTGACAGAATGGCTTCAAGAATTCTCGGTATGGGAGATGTTCTTACACTTATCGAAAAGGCAGAGGCTTCTATTGATAAGGAAAAGGCGATGGACCTTACCAACAGAATGAAGAAGGCAGAGTTTTCATTTGATGATTACCTTGAGTATATGAGTCAGATTAAGAACATGGGTGGTCTTGCCGATATGCTTAAGATGATCCCGGGTATGGGAAATCAGATTACAGATGACATGCTTCCTGATGACAAGCAGCTTGGAAGAGTTGAAGCAATTATCTATTCAATGACAAAAGAGGAGAGAAGCAATCCTTCAATTCTCAATCCATCCCGTAAGAAACGAATTGCTGCAGGAGCAGGTGTTGATATCGCAGAGGTAAACAGACTTGTTAAGCAGTTTGAGCAGGCAAGAAAGATGATGAAAAGCATGCCCGGTCTTATGGGAGGAAAAGGTAAGAAGAAACGAGGAGGCTTTGGAGGCTTCGGTGGCATGAAGATGCCATTTGGTTTCTAAATTTTAGTTAGCAAGAGACATATGTCTTTTAGCATATATAATTTATTTATTTTATTTTACGGAGGTAAAGAATAATGGCAGTAAAGATTAGATTAAAGAGAATGGGACAGAAGAAGGCACCTTACTACAGAATCGTAGTAGCTGATGCAAGATCACCAAGAGATGGTAGATTCATCGAGGAGATCGGAACATATGATCCAACTAAGGATCCAAGTGTTTACAATGTAGACGCTGAAGCTGCTAAGAAGTGGTTATCAAACGGTGCTCAGCCTACAGAGACTGTTGCAAAACTCTTTAAGCTTGCTGGAATTGAAAAATAATAAAATAGGAGGAGTCTTATGAAAGAATTAGTGGAAGCAATTGCTAAAGCACTTGTTGACTCTCCTGATGAAGTTGTAGTAACTGAAAGAGAAACAGAAAAAGCCGTTATCGTTGAGCTCAAGGTTGCCGAGTCTGATATGGGTAAGGTTATCGGAAAGCAGGGACGTATCGCTAAGGCTATTCGTTCGGTTGTAAAAGCTGCAGCATCAAAAAGCGACAAAAAAGTTATTGTAGACATCATATAACTTGTAGGAATGTAATTCCTATTAGAGGTTATTCAGTGCATGAGATATTGAGAATATAAATACTTCTCATAATATGCAATTTATTAAAGAGACTGGCCTTGGTCAGTCTCTTTCAAAAGTTAAAGGAGTTTTATGGAAGATTTTTTCAGAGTTGGTGTTATTGCTAACACTCATGGAATCAGAGGAGAAGTGAAAGTATTTCCTACAACTGATGATCCAATGAGATTTAAAAAATTAAAGAAAGCTATAATAGATGCGAAAAGAGAACAGGTTGAAGTAAAGGTTACTTCAGCAAGATTTTTTAAGAATATGGTAATTCTTAAGTTTGAAGAATTTGACAATATTAACGATGTTGAAAAGTATAAAGGCTGTGACCTCCTTGTATCAAGGGAAAATGCAGTTAAATTAGAGCCGGGTGAATATTACATTGCTGATATTATCGGGGCAGATGTTTATCTGGAAGATGGCAGCGAGTTTGGTACACTTACAGATGTGCTACAGACCGGTGCTAACGATGTATATATAGTAAAGATGAAAGATGGGAAGGAATGTCTGATACCGGTTATTCCTGATTGTATTATAGATAGAAATATTGAGGAAAAAAAGGTAGTTGTTCATCTGCTGAAAGGATTGTTGGATTAATGAATTTTTATGTACTTACGCTGTTTCCTGAAATGATAACTGATACTGTATCTCACAGTATCACAGGAAGAGCTATCGAAAAGAATTTAATAAATGTGGAAGCAATCAATATCAGGGATTTCGCAGGCAATAAACATGGGCAAGTAGATGATTATCCTTACGGAGGTGGCGCAGGAATGGTTATGCAGCCGGGACCTGTATACAGAAGTTATAAGAGTATAGAAGAAAAGACCGGGAAGAAACCTAGAGTTGTATATATGACACCTCAGGGAAAGACTTTTGATCAGAACATGGCAAAGGAATTTGCAAAAGAAGAAGATTTGGTATTTCTTTGCGGTCATTATGAAGGTATCGATGAGAGAGTTCTTGAAATGATTGTGACAGACAATGTTTCTATTGGTGATTATGTACTCACCGGTGGAGAATTACCTTCATTGGTCATGATTGATGCGATTTCAAGACTTGTTCCGGGAGTGCTTAATAATGATGTGTCCGCAGAAACGGAGAGTTTTTCAGATAATCTTTTGGAGTATCCACAGTATACAAGACCAAATGAGTTTGAAGGAAAGAAAGTCCCTCCGATTTTGTTGTCGGGAGATCATGCAAAAGTTGACAAGTGGAGAAGAGAACAGTCAATAATAAGAACCTATGAGAGAAGACCTGATCTTTTGGAAAAAGCAGAACTGACAAAGAATGACAGAAAAACGCTTGATTCTATCGAAAAAGAGAAGCGTTTAAATTCGGGCTGAGAAAGATATATAGTTATTGTTCAGCATTCGACCGAAAGATATTATAATAAAATATCGACCGAAAGATATTACGTAAATAGTAAAATGTTGTGAGAAAGTACTTTTAAAAGGTACTTTCCCACAACATTTTTTTTGTTTTTATTTAAAAAAGTGTACAAAAACAGTCGGTGCCTAATTTTAAAATCAGGAGGTGAGAACAGTTGGCGATTGGAAAAAAAATACTCACATATAAGCAAAGATGCTATATCGAGTACGCATTCAATTCGGGGGTAAGCAGACTGGAGATATGTAAGCACATTGGTATGAGTTCATTAGAACTTGAAAATGAAATACGTTCGGGAAAGACAGCAGACGGAAAATACAGCGCAGATAAAGCGCAAATCCGAATGAGACATTAGAATTTGAATATAATAAGGAGAAAACAGAGAATGAAAAGTAAGATGAAGCGATTAATAGCTTTAATGCTTATGGTGGTAATGGCAACTACAATGTTGCCGGTAAATACAATTAGGGTAAAGGCAGATACTGCAACAGCATCATTATCTAACTTAGGAGAATTAGGAACTGTAAAAATTGGTGATAAATCCGAAAGCGGAACTTGGTGGCAAACGAAAGTTAACAAGAAGGCAGTTTTTTGTAAAGACTTAGGATTGGCATGCCATGCAGGGGATGTTTATGAAAGCAGTGGGGATAAATATAAAAGCAGTTCTAATAACAAAAGAAAATCTACAGAAGCATATGTTGGATATTGGTATTCAAGTACTAAGAAAAAAGCAAGAAAGGCTTGGGTGTATGCGCAGTGTTTGATTTGGAGTGCAGAAGAAGGAAGAACAAGTGATGACCAACTTAAGGACGTAATTAAACAGGTTATGACGAATACAGGCTACTACGGTAAAAAGAATGATAACAAAAAAGAAGTAGATGCATTATTCGATGAAATCTTTGGAGCGGGTTCGGTAGAGGTTGATGTGATTATCTGGAGTTCTGAAGCCTATAAACGACAAAAACTTTTGGAGATAAGTGGAGATAAAATAGAGTATCCATATGAAACATATAACGATACCTTAAACTATCGACAAAGACTTAACATAATCAAAGAAGATGAAGATGGGAATAGAATCCCACAGACCAAATTTGAAATTGCTGCAAAAAATTATAAAGATTTATATTCATATAAATTCAATGGTTGGGGTGATGCAGAAGAAGAAGATAATGATAACGGATCTAAATTTGAGGAAGAAGTATTAACTGATTCAAATGGTAGAATCACATTCAAATTTAACTACCACCTACAATCAGAAGATTATGCGTATGTTAAAGCTGACGATCTGAAAAACATGAATGATAATGCAATCAAAGAAATGAAAAAACAGATGAAAGAGGATGGATACAAGTATCCGGATTCCTTGAAAAAAGCTGATGCAGAAAAAATGGCAGCTGATGATCTTAAAGCGCAACTAAATAAAGTATCAAACAAATATGTAATCAAAGAAATCAGCTCGAATGATAAGAACTTCACAATTAATAAAGATTACATCAACGGAAAAACAATAACGATTGAATCAGCAAACAGTTGGACTAAGGATGCAGATGGCTGGCCGGACACAACAAGTGGAGAATATTCACATTACTCTTTAGCAGTTAATGAAACAGTTGTGAATAATCATAAAAAAATCAAACTACAAATTAGTAAGAAAGATAGCAAATCAAGCGATGGTAAGGCTCGTGGAGCAGCTTCTCTTGGGGGTGCTGTATATGGAATCTATTCCAACAGCGGTTGTACAACATTTGCAACACTTTATAACAATAATGGAAACAAGTTGAATAAACAGGCAAAATACACTACTGATGCGAATGGAAAGATCAGCATGGGAGAGTATCTAAGAGCAGGACAAACATATTACATAAAAGAAATCACTCCACCGGTTGGATACCTTCTTGATTCAACAATACACTCAGTTAATCTGAATGCTAATTCCAACCCAGTTGTTAATCTTAACAGTAATAATGAATTATTCGAACATAGCACTGATGTAGGAGAAGCACCATATGGTGGCAAACTAGAAATCAATAAAGAAAATAGAAGAAGTGACACAGATATTACTCCGGAAGCAGGAGCAAAATTCAGAGTATGGTTAAAATCTGCAGGAAGTTATGAGAATGCAAAAGAGGAAGAAAGAGATATTATTACTACAGATGGGAATGGACATGGAATAAGTAAAGACTTGTATATTGGAACTTACAGAGTTGAACAGATTGCAAATGGTACTTTAAATGGTAAAAATATTGATCTTATTATGGTAGAGCCATTTGAGATGACAATCAGTCAGGATGATCCGAACCCAACGCATTCATATAAATTAAATAATCCTAGATATAAAGCATTCTTGAAGATAGTTAAGAAAGACTCAAAAACAAACAAAACAGTCCTTAAAGCAGGAACTGCTTATCAGATTAAGCTTTATGATGAAGATACAGATACATGGAATCTTGTCAAACAGCAAACATACATAGATGGTGAACCTCAGATGGTTGATACTTACATGTGTGATGAATCTGGTGAGGTACGAACATATGAAGCTCTTGAGTCAGGTACATACAGAATATACGAAGTTGACTCTGCTACAGGGTTATTTAAAAAAGATGAATTTATCGAAGTTGTAATTCATTCATCAAAGCAGAATACATATGAAACATATGTTGACGAAGAGGGTAACACACATAATGTTGCTACAGTTGAATACGTCAATGACGAGACAAAGGGAAAATTAATACTTGAAAAGTTAGGTCATGGATTAACAGCCTTTGATGCAAAGAAAGGCTTTATATATGAAGCAATTAATTTACCGGGTTCTGTTTTCGAAGTTTATGCAAAAGAAGATATAGTTACCCAGGATTCACAGACCGGAGACAATGACGAGAAGACAACATGGTTTAAAGCCGGTGATAAGGTAGCAACTATTACATCCGGAGTTAAGGCAGAATTTACATCTGACGCAAGCGGTATCTGTAAATACAAGCTTAACGAAGATGGAAATGTTGAAATTACAATGCCACTTGGTAAGTATGAACTTAGAGAGGTGACAACAAGATTTAATTATTATTTGCCGGATGTTCATTCATGGGATTTGACATATGAATGGAAAGATTTTGAAACAGAGTATGTTTTCGATATTGATGGCATTACAGATGATAATGGTAAATTATCAGTGCAGAATGAACTTGTAACAACAGATGTTAAAATACACAAACAGGACAAAGATACTAAGAAAGCAGTTCCTGGAACAGTGTTTGGATTTTATTCCAAAGATAATATCTATGACAAGAATGGAAACATCATTGTTAAAGCAAATGAAAAAATTGCAACGGTAACAACAGATGATAATGGTAACGCAGTACTTCCATTTTCAGTCCCTTTGATGGATGAGGAGTTAAAGGTTAACGAAGAAGAGGAAGCTGCAGAAGAACAGACAACCGAGGAAACAACTACAGAAGAAGTTACAACAGAAGAACAGACAACAGTAGAAAATGAAACTACTTCTGCAGAAGAAAGTGTAGAGCAGAAATACAATACAGGTAACTATTACTGGAGAGAGGAAAAAGTATCAGGTTCGTATTTCCTGGATCAGACAGAAATAGACGTACATCTTGAATATGACTCACAGAACAGCAAGGTTGTTACATCGGAATCGGTTAAGGAAAATAAACAAACCGAAATTGAAATCGATAAGTTAACATTAGTTGGTTCTAACGAATTACCAGGCTGTGAACTGGAAGTTGCCGATACAGACGGTAATGTTATTGCTGCATGGACTTCCGGAGATGTCAAAACTATTAAATTGACTGAAAAAGCAGAAGAACTAGGATATTGCAATCTAGCTGCAGAGATGACAGAAAAGGGAAATCTTATTATTAAAGGCTTAATATATAACAAATATTATATATTATCTGAGAAAAGACCTGCAGACGGTTATTGCACAGCTGATTCAATGAAATTCAAGTTAGTAGAAGGCAAAGATAAAAATGAAAATTCAACAACGCAGGTTGTTGGGGTTGTAGATGGAGTTGAGACCGTTACGGATAGCAATAAGGTAATCATGTATGATGACACGATTAAGGTTGATGTATCTAAGCAGGAGATTACAGGTGATAAGGAAATTCCAGGATGTAAGATGGCAATTTACTTAGGTAAAAAGAAAATTGAGAGCTGGACTTCCAGTAAGAAGCCACACCGTATTCAGGTAAAACTCATTGCCGGAGAAAAATACACCTTAATTGAAGAAGAAGCAGCAAAAGGTTATGAAATTGCAAGGAATATTGATTTCACTGTAAAGGACACAGGAGAAATTCAGACGATAGTCATGAAAGATAGGAAGATAGGAAAAATCAAAGCAAAAATTCCATTTATTGGCGATGGCGATGGAATTGTATGGGGATCACCTAAGACTGGAGATTTTAGGGATTACATGATTTGGTTTGCACTTCTTGGAATATCTGCTTATGTAGCGTTTTACAGTTATTTTAAAGGGAGTAAAAAGTCAGATGAAAAATAAAACAACAATTTTTTCTTTTTTATTGATCCTTTCCGTTATGGCAGCACCCTTTGGGGTGTCTGCCAGCAATGAGCAGGTAATGAAAAAAGAATATACATATGAGTCTAAAGATAAAGACGAAAAGCAGGATGCTCATTTCAAGAATAAATTAAATGAAAATGGTAAGGAATGGGAGCTTGCAACGATTAATTACGAGATTGTTTCCGACAAAGTAATTACAAAAGAAGAAACAGTTACTAAGGAAATAAAATCAAAAGAAATCAAGAAAGATGAAGAGTATGTACCGGAAGAAGCTATAAATGAAGATGGTGTGGAGTACAGCTTAAAAACCACTGATAAAAAGGAAGTGGAAATCGTATCTGAATATAAACAGACAGTAAAAGGTTATGAAGATTATTCAGACAAATCAAATGCTGACAATGCTCCGGATAAAAAAGAAATTGAGGCAACAAATAAAAAAACCGGGAAAGTGGTTAAATGCAACTGTGACAAGACAACAACAGAAATTTTATATAAAGCAGGCTGGCAGGATGCAAGTATTGATATTACATTCATTTCTTATGACTCCAACATATTCGAATGGAACGGAGTTCAAATCGAGAAGAATGTAAAAGAACCACTTAAAGGATATGAGGATGTGTTGCTTCGAAGCATTGGAGCTGATAGTGACAGATACAGAATTAAAGATATCTATTGGAAGGGCAAGGCATACAAAAATAAAGCTGGTATCCTGTGCAGAGATTGCGTGGCTGATGTAAGCAGAAATATAGATTATTACCGAGTAAATTACCAGGGAGAAATAATTGTTCCAGCTGAAAAAGGATATGTGTATACAAGTACATATGAGGCCGTTCAGTCCGTTCCAACAGGAGAACATGAGTATCAGATTAAAGCGATAGCTATTTATAAAGAAGTGATAAAAGACGAGAATAATTTTCCGATTGTTGGTGGAATTGTTGCATTGGCTTTAGCAATTGCACTGGCTGTTGGAATTATATTCATCATTAAAAAGAAAAGAAAGTGAGGGTAGGTTATGGAAGCAGGAAAGAAAACAGATTTTGAAAGAAGAATGGCTGCATATGCAGCAAAACTAATTGCAGTAAAAAAGAAAAATAAAAAATAGTACATATCAATTAGAATCTGAACATTCAAGATAATACGAAGTTTATGCAGTAAATATATCACGAAATTATTAAATGGCATAACAGGATGAAATCATACTCGCAAAGAGATGAAATAAACAAAAAGGAGAGATGCAGGATGAGTAAATTTGCAGAAAATATTAAAACCTTGTGTGAAACTGCTTCCCCATATTGTTGGGCGTTGGCAGTAGTATCATTTTTAGTTATTGGTGTAATGTTTATTATTCCGTCAGAAGAAAGCCATAATAAGGCCAAAAAAGCATTACCTTATGTATTTTTAGGATGCTTATTGGTTCTGGGAGCAGTTACTCTTGGTAAATGGATTACCAATACGGTTACATTTTAATTAGTTTTTTAATCCATACCTGCAGATATCTGCAGGTATGGAAAAGTGGGGAATACATGTTTAACGAGAAAAAGGAAGCGACTAAAGGTCAGGAATCGCAAAAAGTACTTAAACTAAACAGACTGCTGTCTTCTAAAAAAGTGATAGCAACGATACTTATTGTAGAAAACATAATAATTTTTGCAATTATAAATTACATTACGAACATTATTTTAAATGTTAAAGGTATCTTTTATGATGCAGCGCATTTAAATCAATATATAGGATTAAATAATCTGTACAAAATACGAATAGCGGATTATCCGGGAGCAATTATAAAAGAAGCAATCATCATTTTAATTGCATGGATAATTATGGACGCATTGATGATTTATAGACTTAAAACATCTTTCTCAGAAGACTATTTTAATGTGGGCCAAAAAGGAACGGAAAGATGGACAAGTAATGAAGAGATTAAGGCACAGTACATAGAAGTTCCGGATAGGGATAAATCATTCCCGGGATATGGTGGAACAATTGTATCAAGAATAGGAAACAAGCTCTACTTGGATGATTCAAATACCAACAACCTTATTATTGGTATTACAAGATCAGGTAAAGGCGAAATGTTTGTTTTTCCAAGTATTGATGTATATTCAAGAGCCGAGAAAAAGACATCTTTGGTAATTGCGGATCCAAAACTTGAACTTTATAAAAGTTCAAAGAAAACACTGGAAGCAAGAGGATATGATGTTTATTTATTAAATTTTGATGATCCACTGCACAGCATGGGATTCAATCCATTGGAACAGATTACAGAATTATATGTTTCCGGAGATTATGCAAACGCCGAGCTTTTGACACAGTCTTTCTCGTATTCAATTTTTAATCCAAGTTCACCAACGAATACAGATGCCTTTTGGCAGGACACAGCTTCTTCTCTTTTATCGGCCATGATTCTTGCTCATTTACAGGATTGTATTGCAGCTGATGAATTGGCAAATGAAAAAAGAAGAATAAGTTGGGAACATAAAAGACAGCGATTTGAGAACCTGGATGATGAAAAACAGAAAAGTGTAAGAAGTGACTTCAATGATTATATACAAAAAAATCCGGATGCGGATACCGCTCTTGATGAAAAAATAAAATTTATTCCACCGGAATCTGCATTTAAAGCATCAAATGAAAATGTAAAGAAAATTAATATGTATTCAATTATTAATACGTTTACGGAACTTGCTACAAGGAGACCGGATCCAATGAGTGACACAACAGCACTTGATTTGTACTTTAATCAAAGACCGGCACTTGATAGAGCAAAACTTAAATATGCAGGAATTGAAGTGGCAGGAAGCAGGACAAAAGGTGGTATTTACGCTTCGATGCTTGCTAAGCTTACGATATTTACATATGAAAATATTGCAAAGATGACAGCGGAATCAAGCCTTAAATTAAGAGATATAGGATTTGGAAATAAACCTGTAGCAATATTTATGGGAATGCCTGATTATGATAAATCAACTTATTTCCTTGCGACAGTATTCGTACGTCAGACATATTTTGTACTTGCTAAAGAAGCTACAAGAAGCATGACAGGAAAATGTAAAAACAGAGTAAAGTTTATTCTTGATGAATTTGGTAACATTCCGGCGATTGAATCAATGGAGACAATTATTACAGTGTGCCTGGGAAGAAATATTTCATTCGATATGTTTATCCAGTCATATGCCCAGGTATCTAAGCTTTATGGAGACGATTCTGAAACAATTATAGATAACTGTGGTAATCAGATTTATATATTGACGGATTCCGGAACCACAGCACAGAACTTTTCTGAATTGCTTGGTAATCAGACAATGATTGATTTGCAGCGTTCCGGAGAACGACTTTCAACGAAAAAACACGTTACGGAAACAACCATAGAAAAACCATTACTTAATAAGAATCAATTAATGCAGCTTAGAGAAGGTGAGTGTGTTGTAAAGCGTGTAATTAAGAGAAGAGACAGAAACGGGAACAGAATAGAGCCTACTCCAATCTTTAACAGTGAAAAATCCGGAAAAAGATTTTTGTACAGATATGAATATTTGCAGGATACATTCCCTAATCCGGATGGAATTGATTTATACGAGATTAATAATGAAGACCGAAGTTATATTAATCTAAGAAATCGTGTATGGAATCCTGAACAGACATTCACAATGTTTACAGCGTATAAAGGTAGTGAAAAAAGTAAAGCGCCAACACTAAAAGATTTATCTAATAATCATGTTATTACAGACACAATAATGAAGCTTACAGGAGAAAGAATAAATGATGAAATATCAGTAATTAATCTTATGGATCTTGTAGGCAGAATGAATATAAAAGACGGTGAAAAGCAGTCATTATATGAACTCATAAGAGCAGGAGAACAGTAGAAATGATGAAAAAATTAATGAAAATCAGTATCACGACTTTTGTGGTGATGATGATTATAGGAGCGTTAAATGAGCATCTGGTATTTGCTGATCTTGAAGAAAAAAGCAGACAGGTACTTATTAATTATCCGGAACTATTCACAGAAAATAACATGGGATGGAACATGTTAAATATTATTGGTTGGATGATTCTTCAAGGTGCAGCTTTTATAGCTGATGCGTGCGCAACACTATACGATACATGTTTTGGCTTTGTTGATTTTACAACATATGCAAGAATTAACAGATATATAGATAAGTGGAAACCTGTGTTTGTTGCAATTGTTTGTTTATCAATTTTCTTCATGGGAGTTATTTTAATTCTATGGCACGAAAAAAAGCCTAAGGTAATGATAAATCTTTGCATAGCCGTACTTGTAATATCGAGCGGAACTTACATTCTGAGTGAATTTAATAGCTATTTGAATGAGGACTTTAGAACGGCTGTTATGGGAAACGGTAAAAATGCAATCGTATATGAAACGATAGGTGGTAATATTCATGATTTGAGACATTTGGATGTTAAATATGGATTGAGCAACCTGGATGATGAAAAAGCAAAACAAACTTTAGATAAACTTACTAAAAAGAAGTTCCTAAATATTGATATCAATGAATTATATACTCCCGATGACACGGATAAGGAAGATTCTAAAGATTTACTTAGTTATAGAGTTTCGCCAGAAGAAAATGATAGTGGGAAAACATATTATGAAGTTGAAGAACTGTCAAGCGGGGTAGCATGGACAGACTTATTGAATGAGTATTACTACAGGTATTCAGTTGATTATATGATTTGTCTCTTGGAGTTGATCTCGTTAATTATCGTTTATCTCTGTTTATCGTATAAGGTTGTAAGAATTTTATATGAAATTGCAATTTCAAGATTACTGGCATATTTATATTCAGCTAATCTTTCTGGCGGAAAAAAGATATTAAAAATACTTGATAGCATAAAGGACAGTTACATAGTACTTATTTTTACTATGGTAAGCTTGAAATTTTACTATTTTGCTACAAAGTTTGTTTCGCAGGAGATGGATGTTAACGGACTGACAAAGGGAATGATTCTTTTGTTTGTGGCTTTTTCCGTAATAGATGGACCAAATCTTGTGCAGAAACTGACAGGAATAGATGCAGGGCTTCAATCCGGATGGGGCAAAATAATGGCAGCAATGTCAATTGGTAGAACAGTTGGACGAGGTGCGGCTAGTATAGGACGAGGTGCAGGACATATAGGTAGCAAAGCAGGACATGCATTTATGAACTCTGACGAGAGAACAGGAGGACATCCTGACTTTAATACAGCTACAGGTGAGGCTTTTGGAGCAGGAGCTGCAGGAGCAAGTTATCAGAATGAGCAAAATGAAAATCAGAATCAGAATAATTTAAATGGTGGCAATGCAAACAGCAGTATGTTTAACAATCAAAATCAGGATAATAACAATCATTTGAACAATAATGAACAGATGAATAGCAGTAGCTCTGAAAATGGAAATGTATTCGATTCGGGACAGAATGGTTCTGCAGATATGAGTTCTGGCTCTGTTAATAATATGAATTCTGAAATATCAGAAAATAGTAGTCCGTTTAGTGGAATGGATGCAGGAAAAGAGTTTGGAACTTCCGGAAATAGCATGAGAATGGATAGTAACCAGGATGCATTAAATGGAATGAAGATGAATCAGCAGGATGGAAAAAATCCACTTACAAGTAGGAACAATCCTAAAGGCAATCTGACTGATGCACATAACAGACAGAATACAAACACATTGGGAAATAGAAACAATCTCAAGGGAAATATAGGCTCAAGTAAGTCAAATAAAGAAAGTATGGCAGCAAAGCCTATTGGATTATCAAGCAAGAGTGTTTTTGAAAGAAGAAGTAGTGGAAGTGGTTTTTCAGACAGAAGTAATGAGAGAAGAGCAAGTTCATCTTCCATTGCACGTCAGGAACAATCGCAGATGAATGTGGCAGCACATGATGCTTTAAGTAACGAGGATGAGGACGATTAAAGGTTAGGGGTCAATATTGACCCCCAAGCCGGAAAGGATGAAAATGGCAAGAAAATATATAGTTGCAGAAGATATTAAATCGGAAACTAAAGTAGGAAAGAGCATTTACATCTTCGATATGTTTTTTATAATTATCTACTTTGCTGTATCGCTCGTTTTAGCCAATATGGTTAATCCAGTATTAAAAATACCGTTCTATATATATTCGGTTGTTTGTGCTGTATTCCTGACGGGCAAATCTCCAACTAATAAGAAAAGAAGAAATTATGAAAGCATGATTATGTTTTTGAGAAAAGACAGGGATGTATATGAAGCTGTAAAGGATATATCCCACAGAACAGAAGAAACATTAAAGAGGGAAAAGATAAATGGCAAAGGATAAAAAGAAGCAAACGGTAAATATAAAAAAGAGTGTAAAGGATGTAATTGAAATAGCAGCTTATGATGAAAATGCAAGATGTTTTCTGATGAAAGATGGAACATACATGAACCTTCTTAAGATTCAATCGAAGGATCTGGTTAACAGCAGCGAAGATGAAATAGAGTATGACAAATTGAAGTTTGCGAAGCTCTACAAGGTATATTCTGAGGATATCAAAATCATTCCGATGAACTTTCCTTGTAACACTGCAGAACAACAGCAATATTTAGAGTACAAATTAAGTAAAACCAAAAATGAAATTTACAAAACAGTTCTGCAGGAAAAGCAGGATGAACTTGTATGGCTTGCAAAGAATGATACAACAAGAGAGTATTACTTAATGTTTTTTGGAAGTGACACAGAGAAGATAGCAAAAAATGAATTAACAATTAAGACATGTCTGTCTTCTGGAAAAAATGGATTGATTGAGTCGTTGTCTGATGAAAAGAAGAAAAACATTATAGAAAGACTTACAAATAAATGCATTATTACCGGTTAGCAGAGGTGAAACTATGAAAGTAAAAAGTAAGAATAAAAAAGAACAGGTTATCATTAACCAGGATGATTTGCTGTTGGAAAAGATACAGCCAAAAGGTGGAATATCCTTTAAAGACGTTAAATATATCGTTACCGGAAATGGCTACGAAACATGTATCCATATTTATGAATTTCCGAAGTCATTAGACGATTATTGGATGGCTAGAGTATGTAATATTAATAACACTGTTGTTACAGTTGATATTTCTACAGATAACATTAATGAAGTAATGAAAAATATTAATAAATCAATGAAAGAACAGCAGTATAGATATTATGAAGCTACTGACTTCCAGGAACAGTTCGATGCGCAGAGAAGATACCAGGAAATGGAAAATCTCTATGATGAAATATCTTCAATGGGAGAAGTGGTTAAGCTACTTCATGTACGAATATTCGTTGCAGACAGAAGCCTTGCAGAACTTGAAGAGAAAACTAAAAATATTATGGCTAAGCTGGAGAGCAATGGCTTTATGCCAACAATATTTCTTAACGAAACAAAAACAGAGTGGATGTCAATGTTTAGAAGCTATAACAAGCAGAACGAAGAACTTTTTTCTCTTTATGGCCAGCCATTGACATCGAATGCTGTAGCTGCAGGAGATCCGTTTCACTTCTCATGCTTGGAAGATTCCACTGGCACATTTTTAGGAAAGACACCATGTGGTGGAAATGTGATTTTTGACGAATTTTTAAAGACAAAAACAAGACTTTATTACAACTCTCTTTGTGTTGGAACTATGGGTTCAGGTAAATCCACATTGCTCAAAAAGAGATTTTTAGCAAATGCAATAATGGGTAATTATGTACGTACATTCGACATTTCCGGAGAATTTGGAACACTTACAAAAACCCTTGGTGGGAAAGTAATTAAACTTGATGGAAGCAACGGTATTTTAAACCCGCTCGAAATCTTACGTGCCGGTGATGATGACATGGTTTCATTCACAAGACATATTTCAAAGGTTAGCACAATTTATAAATTCCTTGCAGGTGGCGATGTTGATACCGAAGAAATTATTGAGTTTGAGGAAGTTTTACGAGAATTATACCAGAAGTTTGGAATGTATGTGGAAAATGGAAAGATGGCAAAACCATGTACCGGATTACAGGCTTCTGAATATCCGATAATCGGAGAATTGGATGATTATGTATTTGACAAAATTAAAAAAATGCAACAAGGAAGTTATGAAGATGCAGAAATTGTGTTAGTTCAGAAAAACATGCTGCAGCTTAATAAGATACATAAAATCTTACAGAACGTGGTTAATACTTATGGAAATCTTTTCAACGGACATACGAGTATTGATAACATTCTGGATGAGCAGATAGTAACATTTGATATTTCAACATTGAAAGAAATGAAAGCTGAAATATTTGATGCTCAGATTTTCAACATGGTTTCACTGTGCTGGGATAACTGTGTTACTAACGGTAAGCTGATGCTCGATAAAGTATATAAAAAGACAATTAAAGATTGGGATATAGTCAAATTCTTAATCTTAATTGATGAGAGCCACAGATGGATTAATACACAAAAGCCACATGCACTTGATCTTATTACTGTATATCTAAGAGAAGCACGTAAGTATTTTGGTGGAATTACATTAGCTTCACAGTCCATCAGAGACTACGTTCCGGAAGGGGAAGACAGCTCTGATGCATTTAATAAAATTAAAACTGTATTTGAATTGACACAGTACAAGTTCATTTTCCATCAGGACTCAAATGTTGTATCGATGCTTAATAACATATTCGATGGTGTTCTTACTCCATCTCAGATAAGCAGAATACCTAAACTTGGAGTTGGGGAAAACATTTTATGTATTGCGTCTGACAGAAACCTTGAATTTAAAGTGCATTTAACAGAGGAAGAAGAGCAGATATTCCAAGGGGGTATTTAACTTGAATAAGGGGATGAAAGCTGCAGGCATTGCAGGAAAGATACTTGGGAAAAAAGGAGTTTTAATACTGATTGTTTCCATCTTACCCATTTTTTTCCTAATAGGCGTTGTAACATCATCAACGCAGATGATTACGACAATCCTAATCGGTGGTGAAGAAGAGGAAAATAAGAATGATGCAGAGATTGTATACGAAGACTGCCCAGTTTCTCCGGAAGTTGAAGCTTTAAGAGAAGAGGTATTAAACGAATTAAAGAAATATGGTAAAGAAGCGTATATAAACCTGGTTTTAGCATTAATTATGCAGGAATCCGGGGGAAGATGTGAAGATGTTTTCCAATGTTCTGAAAGTCTTGGAAAAGCTCCTAATTCGATTGGGAGAAAAGAAAGTATTGAGCATGGAGTGAAAGTGTTATGCAATTTGTTAGATCATGAAAAAGTGAAAGTTCAGACACCACTTGACATAGATCATATAAAGATTGCTCTGCAGGCTTACAACTATGGTAGTGGCTATATAAATTATATTAATGATACAAGTGGATTTGGAAACAATACACCACAAACACTTATTGATAATATCGGAAAGTGGACACAGGAAAATGCACTGGCATATCAAAAGAAAATGAGTGCAGCAAGTAACAATGGCTGTCCGGTTCCAAGGACTGGAGCATCGGCAAAAACGTTGGGACCATACAAATACGGAGATGCGTACTATACAGAACATGTATTGAGATATTACCAAAGAACGGAAATAGCAAAGACAGGTTCAAAGAGTAGTCTCACAGACCAGGAGATAAAAGACATAACTGATAAGATTAATGATACACAGGCAAAAAGTGCTTGTACTTTTGCCTTAACAAAGGTGGGATATCCTTACAGTCAGCCTAAGCGTGACAGTGGAGAGTATTTTGATTGCAGCTCTTTGGCATTTTACTCTTGGAAATATGCCGGTATTAATATATCTTATGATAATTCAAATGTTGCAGCTGCAGAAGCTCATTTTTGCGCAGCTCATGGAAAAGTCATAAGCGAGTCGCAGATGCAACCGGGAGATTTGATTTTTTATTCGTACGAAAAAAATGGAAGATATAAAAATATAAGTCACGTAGGAATATATGTGGGCGATGGAAAAATGGTTGAAGCATATAACGAGGAAAAAGGAGTAATATTTACAGACTATCATAACGGCTCACTTGTTATGATCGGAAGACCACATAAGTAGGAAAGGTAAAAAAGGAAATGGATAAAAGAAAAATAAGTGGAATATTGTTAATGATTGTTGCTGTTGCGATTGCAGGCATAAGTATTTATCGAATGAATAATAAAAAAGAAAGCAATGCGGTGCAGGAAACGACAACGGTTGAACAAACAACTGTTGAGCAGATAACAGAAGAGCCAACTACGGAAGAAGCGGTAACAGATAGTAATGCGGATTCATCCATAGATGTATCTGTTCCGGATGATTTTTATGGAACAGATCTTGAGCCTATAAAAGTTAAATATCCAGATGATGAAATAATGGCTTTGGTTGACAATGATTTTGATGGAATCAATAAGACGGTACAGGAATTTAATAATGTCTATGGTTGGGGAAACGCATTATATGCAATGTACGCAGATGAAATACAAATGGATACTCAAAATCAGATAGTTACGCTTACTTACTATATAAAGCGAAAAAACAGATACGGTAAATATTTTTATTGTCAGTACGATAAGAAAACAAAGGAATGGATATATATTCCAGGATAAGAAAGAGGGGTACAAAATGGGAAAGTATTTAATTAAAAAAGCATACATATGCTGCAGGAAAGATAAGAAAGAAGAATTAAAGGAAAAGGCTGAAAAAAGGCTTAAAGACGTGCTCATTATAAGGGATACATTGGGTGATGATTTAGACTTTGTATATGTGATTGGAAAACCGGATGCGGATATGGAAGTTGAATTGCAGGAGATAAAAGAGATGGATATTCCTATTTCATATGTAAATGAAAATTTTATTGCTAAAGATATGTACGAAAAAATGATGGAGCAGGACAAGGAACAGAAGAAAAGTTTTGAGTATGAGGAAGAAAAGGGCAGATGATAAAAGAATTAAAAAATAAATGGAATGAATTATATTTCGGAATTATCATTTTTCTTTTTATTGCAGGATATACTTTTTTCTTTACCTCAAGCTACTGGATGCCACAAAGCTCTGATGCTAAAGCATTCACTCACTTGGGGGAAGCTCAAGAGTGGGAAGCAAGAGAAGTATCTGTTATAAGATGGGATTATTCAGAAGAACAGGAATTGATGGAAGTCGAGCTTGATATTACAAACAAAGCTTATGACGGAATTAATAAGTACAAATATTCTGCAATTACCAAATCCGGTGAACAATTAGAGGTTAAAGCAGTTGTAGAAGAAGACAACTGGGTAATTTTACATTTATCAAATGTTCCGGAACGTTTTAGGGAAATATCTTTAAGAATGGATATGGATGATTACAGTGATGACACCTTGAAACTGTATACAAACGTAAACAAGGTTTCTAAAGTAAGCAAGATTGAAGAAAAAAGTGTACAGGAATATAAACTTTTGAAACTAGAAAATCAAAAGAAGCTTTGTGAAAAAGAAATAAAAGCTTTGGAAAAGAAGATATCAGATTCCAATAATAAAGTAAAAAACATTGAAAGTGAAATAGAACGTCTTGAAGGATTAAAAGCCTATCAGACATCCAAAGAACAGGAAAATACCGATTATGCAATTAATGAAGCAAATAGTCAAATCGAGATTGAAAAAGGTTTGGTTGAGGACTACGGAAGTCAAATACAGGAATTTAGAGAAAAAATAAAAATTCTTGATGAGGAAATAGCAAATGTGAAATAAAGGTGATGGTATGGAAAGATTAAGTGATTTAATTAAGCAACAGGTAAATATTACAGATTATGCAAGATATTCCGGATTCACACTTGTTAAAAAAGGAAAATATTACAGTCTTAAAGAGCATGACAGTGTGATTATTGACCCTATAAAGAATTGTTTTTGGCAAAATAGTGTATCCGGATCAGGAAGCAGTATTGGAAGAGGTGGCTCTGTTATTGATTTTGCAGTATACATGAATGATTTATCTGTTGGAGATGCAATCAGAGAGCTTAGAGCATGGGTTGATTATAAAAATATTAAACCTGCAGCAAAGCAACAGATTGTTAAAAAAAATAAAACACTTAATCTTCCGCCTAATGCTGGCAACATGAAACGAGTTTTCGCTTATTTAATACAAACAAGATGTATTGCTCCATCTGTTATCCAAGAATTTGTAGATCGAAAAATGCTTTATCAGGATACACATGGAAATTGTGTTTTTGTCGCTTATGATTTTGATAATCCGGAAAAACCGATTTTTGCAAGCTTGAGAGGTACCAATACGTATAAACCATTTTATGGTGATGTGGAAGGTTGTGATTACGATAAATGTTTTTTTGTAGATAACAATAGTGAAACGATATGCATAACAGAATCGGTAATCGATGCAATGAGCATTATGACAATGACACTGATGGATGAAGCAAAAATGAATTATCTTGTTCTGGCCGGGGTGGGTAAATGGAAATGCATAAAGAATTACCTGCAGACTGGAAGATTTAAAAAAGTTGTTATAGCAGTAGATAATGATGAAAAAGGCAGAGAAGCGGCTGAACTTATTTGGAACTATATGGATGAAAATTTCAGCAATATACAGAAATCCAAGGTGTTACCACCAGAGGCTAAAGGTAAAGATTGGAACAGTGTGCTCCAGGGAATGAAGAAAGGATAAAAATGGATAAAATCGATGAATTAATTAAAGCTGCAGTTGAGTTGTATGTACGTGAAGAGGATAAGCGAATAAAAAAAGAAATAGAGGAATTAAAAAAAACGAAAGGAGAAGACGATGATTACTGCTAGCATCATAAAAAAAACAATATCTATTGTTTTATTTTTGATTATTGAAGGCCTTGTAGTTACAGGAACACTGTACGGTGCTCAATTTTTGGGGGGTTCCGAAAAGGATAAAATTGAAGCAAGAAAAGTTACTGCAGTACTTAGCACTATTTTGGCGTTAGTTTTTATTGTTGTTACAATAATTGATTAATTAGAAGGAGAGTAAAACAATGATTGTTTTTGTAGGAAATAAAGAAAAAGGATTCTTTTGTGAAGATATAGCAAAAAAAGAACAGATGGAAATATCTTATGTAGCTGAAAATCTTCACATTGAAAATCAGATTAACAGTATATTGCGGTACAGGGAAGAATGTAAATATCTTGTTTTTCAAATTGAACAGTATGCAGATGATTCGGAAGTAATCATAGATACAATTTTAAAGATAAAAACAGCAATTAATGCAAAGATAATCATATATGCAGTCGGCTATTCAGGGAGTAGCAAAGTTGTTTTAGAACTATTCAATAAAGGAATTAAAAATTTTATCTTTGGAATGTTTCTTGCGGATCAGAAAGAGGATTTAGATCGATGCATATCTGGTTATTATGAGAGTTTTGGATACGAAAGCAGAGGAATAGTTTTTTCTGCAGAAGAAGAAAGCGAAGAAGAAATTATTGCTACTGAAAAGAGTAAACAGACTATTGGTGTTGCAGGAAGTATTGCACGTATGGGGACAACAACACAAGCTTTGCAAATCGTCAAGTATTTATTGTTTAAAGGTCACAGTGCAGCTTATATAGAAATGAATAATCACGGATTTGTAAAACAGCTGAAAGATAATTATAGTGATGCAAAAAATGATGAGAACCTTGGTAAAATCACATTCCAGGGAGTAGACATGTTTTATCGGCAGGATAAATTGTCAAAAGTTCTTGGACAGGATTATGAATATTTTGTTTATGACTATGGAGTTGTAGGAGAGAACGGATTCAACAAAGTATCGTTTCTTGAAAAGAAAACACAAATCTTTGTTGTTGGTTCTAAACCATCTGAATTTGATAAGACTTACGACGTAATCAGAAACAATTTTTATAATGATGTAAATTACATTTTTAACTTTGTTCCTAAGACAGAGCATAAAGATTTGCTGGAACTAATGGGAGGGAAAGAAAACAAAACATTTTTTTCAACAATTGCTTGTGATCCATTTACTCTTGGAGAAATGGATATATATAAATCTATTATTCCGGTTGAAGATTTAATGGAAGAAAAGAAAACAAAAAAAGGATTTTTGAAAGGAAGGGTTAAACATGGTAAAAAGTCAAAATGATGAATTAGAAAAGGCAATGTATAAGCTTGGCTATGTTAAAGAAGATATTCCGGATGAATTTTTAAATGAAACACCGGATGAAGAGATTCACTACGTATTAAAGGATGGTGAATTACATGAAGAATAAAGTTAGAGAAGAAATAGCACAGTCTTTTATAGATTCTTTAAAAGAAAACATCATTCCCTGGGAAAAACAATGGGTAGGTGGTGAAAGAGCTTTTAATCCAATAACAGGAACAAAATATAAAGGAGTTAATGCTTTTTGGCTTGCGTACATAGCACAGATGCAGGATTATGAGGATCCACGTTGGTGTACTTTTAACCAGGCAAAAGAAAAAGGATGGAAAATCAAAGCCGGATCTAAAGGAACAAGAATTGAATTTTTCTCGCCTTATGATCGTGAAGAAAAGAAAAAAATATCATGGGGAAGAGTAAAAGAACTGCAAAATCAGTTGTCTCCGGAAGAGTTTAAACTCAGAGTGACATATCCATCTTCTACATATACGGTTTTTAACGCAAAGCAAATAGATGGCATTCCTGAATATGAGGTGAAAAAGGAAGAATGGAGCAAAGATAAAGTTATTGCAGCTAGAGATACATTATTTAAAAATATGGAGTTAACATTTCATGAGGGTGGTGATCAGGCATTTTACAGACCATCAAATGATTCCATAACATTGCCGCCAATTGAACATTTTAAATCTGAATATGGATATTTGGCTACGATGCTGCATGAATCAGCGCATGCCACCGGAGCAGAAAAAAGACTTAACAGAGATTTAAGAAACACATTTGGAACAGAAGAATATGCCAGGGAAGAACTTAGAGCAGAAATTGCTTCGGCTTTTACAGCGCAAGAAATTGGTTTATCTAATGCTGACCTGGAACATACAGATAATCATAAAGCATACGTACAAAATTGGATATCTGTTCTGCAGAACGATTCTGCAGAATTATTCAGAGCTATAAAAGATGCAGAACTTATATCTGATTATTTAATTGAAAAAGGTGAATTTAATAAAGATATTGCATTAGAAAATGAAGTTATGAAAGAAAAGGCTGCAGAAGAAGAAAAAAACAAAGAAGAAGAGCAGGCTGCAGATAAAGATGGCATTATTGAAAAAATAATAAAAATAGAGGTATCAAATAAACTTGCAGCAAGATTATTTGAAAGTAATGTTATGATACATAATCTGGACAACGTTGAATTTAAAGATATACAAGATGTTTTGGATTATAAAGAACCAATTATAATTACAGAAAATGAATATAAACAAGCTGTAGAATTTGAACCGCCTATTGAACCTACAATTATAATAGTCAATTCAGAAAATAACAGATTAAAAGCAGGAAAGATGTACATGCTTAATGAAATAATGGACGTTTTAAAGGACTCTGATAAAAATATCACATTATCACTTGTTCAAGGCGATAATAAGAAAACTATTGAACTCAATGATAAGAGTAATAATCTTTCACAATTAATAAATAATATGGATGAAAACAAAGAAATCGGAGATTTAATTAATGGTGGCCTTGGTCGAGAAAAAGAATTTGACAAGTACCTAGGAAAACTGCAGATAATACATGAAATTGAAAAAGAAAAGGTGGAATATAAAGATTTGCTTTTCCAGGACGATGGACGTCCGGCCAAAGACGTTATAACTGAATTTATGAAAAGTGCAATGGCTGAAAAAGATAATAGAATTTCAAGTAATAAAAAAATGGAACAGGAGAGATAATGTATGAATAATACAGATGATCTGATTGGGTTGATGGAAATACAGTCACTATTGGGTTATAGAGGAACAAGCAATAATACAGCCCATTTAAAACTTTTCAAGGTGCTGAAAAAAATAAAAATTGATGGTAGAACATACTATTCCAAAAAACAACTTAAAGAATACGTGCTTGATTATATAAGCCAATATAACAGGGTAATGCGTTATATTGAGGCAGTCAATAAAGAAGCTTTTTGGAGAGAAGAAGGTTTTAAGGGAAGAATTAATAATGAAAACGAATTAAGTCTGTCACAGGTTGCATTTTTGCTTGGTACAACAAGAGAAAATATTAGACAACGTGTTAATAGTGGGGGGATTAAGGCACAAACTGAAAAAAGAAATAAATATATAAATTATAAAATCAAAATATCAGATCTGGAAACTTATGTTATGAAAGACAAAATCAATAAGCGTTTCAGGGCATTTATTGAGTATTTTCAGGCAGAAGAAAAGAAGCAAGCGGAGATGAAAGATGAAGAATAACAAATTTAGCAAGAAAATAGAAGAAGCAATTATTGAAGAGGAAAAGGAAGCTAAAAGACAAGAACACCTAAAAGAAAAATACAGCATTGATGAAGATAAGATTATTGTAGAAAAAAACAATATGTTCAAATTTATGGTACGTACACTTGGAAGAATTATTAGAGTTCTGGCTGAAATCATATTTTTCTTTTTATCGGTTGTTGGTCTTGCCGCTTTAATATTTCCGGAGACAAGAGCTTTTCTTCATGGAGAATTAATAGAACTCTATAAACAAATAATGCAATTAATATCTTAGGCGGTGAAAGAAGTGTTTTTAACAGAAAAAGAATTAAGAGACACATTTTGGAAAAATTATAATTATTCCGGAAGAGCTATCAAACATCAATTTGAATGTGATATAAGAGATGGATGCGCTGATCTGGTGACTATCGAAGTATTTCAGCAAAATTATCAAATAAATGCATTCGAATTTAAATTATCTGATATTAAGAAAGTGTTGCTGCAGGCTAAAGCCAACGCTACATACGTTAACAAATCATGGATAGTTGTTCCGGAAGAAAAGAAAGAGGTTATTTTAAACAAATATAACAATTATCTGCAGGAAAATGGTATTGGGGTAATAACTGTAGAGGAAGGGGGAAGATGGAACGTAATACATAAACCTCGTTTCCAGCAGGATATAAAAATAAATCAGGCACTAATTAATATGATGATGAAAAATTTTTAAACAAAAAGGAGAAGAATTACAATGTTACAATTAAAAGAACAGTCAGCTATGGTATTTGAAGCAAAAGAATCTGAAAAAATTAAAAATACAGTTACAGCAAATTTATCCACTTCGAGAAAAGTGAAAAATGAAGATGGAGAAAAATATGAGTACATGTCATGGAATGCGCGTTTTGTTGGAAATGCTTTTGAAAAGGCAAAAGAACTCAAAGATAAAGATGTTATTACAATCAAAGAAGCTGCAATCGAAAACAGATATGACAAAGAAAACACTAAATTATATGTCAATGTAATTGTATTCGATTTTGAAATGAAAGAATAAAACAAAAAGGATGTGCCGGTAAGCACACCCTACAATCAATGCCTTTGTTAAATACAATACGCAAAATGTATATAACATATATTATATTAAAATCATTATAAACAGATGTCAAGGGTAAAATAAAAACAGGCTCCCCGCCCGGAACCTGTTTTATAAAAGGGTATGAAAAACTAAAATGATACCACTCATCTAGCATATGTATATTCACTGATATACCGCTGCACTAACACAGTTGACATACTGACATACCAATAGATAGTCATTCTAGCACGTCTATAGATCGTAATACTGTGATACTGCGCTCCCTCTGAGCAAAGTATATGTTAAAAACAATATATTGTCAATGCAATAATTAAGAAAGGAAAAGTACGCAAGAGATGATTCCATTTACTTTTATAGATAAACTGAATAACTTAACAAATTGCGAGATGGATATGATCTTGTGGCTTTTAGAACGAAAAAACTCCCAGGGATTAGTGGGTGGAGTCAGAGTATCCATGTTCAAAAAAATGATGGCTAAACAGTCATTTTATAATGCATTAGATGGATTGGAAAATAAGGAAATCATTAATGTAAAGCATAATAATACCGGCGATCATGATATTTTTATTTATGGATGTTCTGATAAAGATTGTGTAGATGAAAGCGGTAAAGCACGATATATAAACCTTAACAGAGAATTATTTAAAAGTGCTGCATTCAAAAACCTTACATCCAGGGCAAAATATATGGTGTTAGATTTTTATGTTAAAACATCGGTAAAAATCAATGCGTCAGGAACAAAAGCGACTCACGAAAAATATATGAATGAGTTTTACGAAAAATACATAAATGAAATGAAGCGTACAAAACGCAGAATTAGAGAGTATTTACACGAACTTAAAGAGTTCTTTAACATAACACTTAAAAAAGGAAAATCAGGATGGAAATACATCATTGGACGTGCAAAGATGATGTATGCACTAGATAAGAAGACTGCAGAAGTGGCCGCAAAACAAAGACGTAAGCACTTTGTACAAGCTATGTTTGGCAGATACAAATTAAAAGCTAGTGACAATGCAATTAATGATGTTGCAGCATTATATATTACATACAAGCCCGAAAATGAAAGTATTTTTGAACGAAAACTTGAAAGAGCAGTTAAAACTCATTCTAAAGATAAGAATAAAGAAGTCAGTCCGGCAAGAATCCATGAGTTATTAAGACTTGAATTAGGATTGCAGGTTAAAGCTGCAGCTAATGATTAATCAGACCACAATCGTGGTCTATTTGTCGTTGAAAAATTTATTATTAATCCGTTCCTGAAGAAGTCATGATACAATAAATCGAGTAAAAATTAATAATTTCTGCAGAAAAATACGCTTAGCATCCGGATCAGGATGTTTTTTTTATGCCTTACCGGTCTAAAAAATATGTATAGTAAAAATCGAGGTCTAAATTCTAGGTTTTTTTATTAATCATTAAAGTCTAAATTATTTCACTGCACAAATTTCAAAAACACCATAAACAAAGGTCTTGCAAGAGATAAATGTAATCTCTCTATTTTATCTTTGTTCTTTACATTTTTTCTTTTTGGATATAAATATCTAGGTTCTTCCCCAAAAGGGGGCATTGCTCATTAGAAATGACCTAACGGTCATAGAGCAATGCTTGATAGCTTTGCTATCGTTAATTTGTTATTTGTTTTAATTGAACTGTTCTACAATTTAAATGATACGTGTTTTTGATATATAAGATATTGCAATAAAAAAGAAAAAGGGATGTTGACAATACATAATATTGACAATACAATCAAGACAAAGTATTGGATGCGAGGAAAAAATATATGGGTGAATGTTTATATGATGATGAAATAAAAATCGATATTGATGAATTACCTGCAGGGCTTCAAGAAATTATAAATCGTTTAGAAAAGTATAATAGTTGTGATGATTGGCTGCATTATGCATGCACTAGTGAGGAGTTGGAGATAAGTGTAAAGTATTGCTATGCACATAATACAATCTCGGCCAAACAATTTGACTTATTAAATAAAAAATATTGTGGATATGCGTAAGGCGGTGAATTTTATGAAAATATATGAGTTTGATCAGTTGGAATTAAGTGGTAGAAGATATGGCGGAAATGCCGGCGCAAAGACAGGTGTGATTTTGGATGATGAGTTTTGGTTTATTAAGTTTCCAAAGAATATAAGAAATTTAAATAATGTTCAAATTTCTTATACTACAAGTCCAATATCAGAGTATATCGGTTCTCAGGTATATAAAAGTATAGGTATTCCTGTACATGAAACGTTGATAGGGGAATATAAAGGAAAAATTGTTGTTGCATGTAGGGATTTTTGCCAAAAAGCTGGTGAAAGATTAGATGAATACGAAAGCATTAAAAATGACTATGTCGAAGGCTTAGAAGATAAAATAAGTAGTTTATCTTCTTCCGGAAATGGTAGTGATATAGAAGAAATTAAAATTGTAATGGAATCAAATGAACTTTTCAAGCAAGTTCCGGAGCTGAAAGATAGATTTTGGGATATGTTTGTTATTGATGCATTAATAGGAAATAATGATAGGAATAATGGAAATTGGGGCGTGATTGTTGGTGAGGATGGAGAAACTAAAGTGGCACCGGTTTTTGATAATGGTAATTCTTTCAGTAATAAACTTAGTGAACAGCAAATGGAAAGGTTACTGAATGATGAGCAGCTTTTTATAGAAAGTGCATATACAAATCGTGTATGTCATTTTGAAAAAGATGGGAAAAAGATTAATCCATTAAAGTACATTGAAAGCCGAAAGGATCCAGACTGTAATGCAGCATTATTAAGAATAGTTCCTAATATTGATATTGCTAAGATATCTGAAATTGTAAATGATATTCCGGAAGAGTATAAGGGAAAAATAATCATAGGTAGATCTCAAAAAAAATTCTACAATGCATGTATGAGCTATAGATATGAAAAAGTATTAAAACCTACATATCAGAAAGAATTGTATTTTGGAAATATTAAAACTGCAGAAATGAGTAGAACTAAAGAATTTGAAAGATAGTTTTTGTATGTCCATTTTTTCTTTTTATTGCCCTAAAAAGAAAGGAAGCAACTGCTGTTAACAGTTGCTAAAAATAAATGTGAACCATTTCGGCTCACGAAATGCTTAATAGTATATTAGCATATTTTTATATAAAATACAATAGGTTGAGAGTCTGTGTGATGAAAGAATAATGAATGTTAACAGACTCTCTTTTTATTTTGCAAGGTAAAAGTCCCGGTGGGGACTTTTTTTATTTTTCAAACCCCTCAACCCCCAAATCATTGGGGGCTTTAGCTTGTTTATGGCCGCCCGCTACTTGTTTCTATATATAAGCCTTTCTTATCTTGGACTCATATTATGTGAGAATCACACCCATAAGAATCCTTTCGGTTTTGTTTTCAATGGCATGTCTTGCGGACGATTACTATAGCACAGAACCGCCTTATGGAACACAAGGGTAAAATGCACGTGCAAGCACGCCCTTGTGTTCCGGCGAACCTGTACCCGTATCGCCTTGTCGCAAGACAAAAGCACCTTGAAAACTTAATAAAACCTGAAAGGAGCAACAGCTTATGGATGACGATTTTCTCCCATTTAAAGATGAGCCCTTCAATGAAGAAGAGGCTTTAGATATTGAAACAATTGAGGAACTAGCTGACAAATTTTATCAGAGTTTAAGTGAGGTTCGATGGTAAAACATCGAATCTCCAGAAAGGAGCTTATATGCTAATAGAAATAAATTCTTATTCATTAAATAAAGGAGTAATAAAATTTTATTGCACAGAAGTTGAAAATATATACTCCAGAAATCGAGAATTTCCTAAAGAAATGGAATTTGCTTTCGATACACATAATAAGTATGTGACAAAAAATTTAATTATATGGTTGAAACAGCAGAAAGCGGTAAAAAGAATAATGAATGACAGTCCGACATGGGCAGACGTACTAAGCTCCGTACTTGGTACAGTTGTTAATGTTAACTGGAATAGATACAGAGTCTTCGAATAAGAAGGCTCTTTTCTATATATACAATTAAAATATTTTTAAGCCTAGATGGCAGAAAGGAGTTACTTATGATGATGGTAACAAAAACAAATGAAGAAATGCTTAACAGAGTTGATGAACTCAACGGATTATTAATGGAAGGAGAAAAGCCATTCAGAATTGTAGCACATGATTGCTTTAAGAATAATGGCACAAAAGTTGGATACACGCTTTGTTCAGATGAACGCAACGCAGCTCCTACAGTATATTTTGAAAGTATGAAAGATATTTGGGAGTCGAGCACAGATGTAATTTCGTTCCTGGAAGATGTGTTTAATAATAATCATCTTGATGGCCTTGATTTAAAAGTGATGATGAGCAAAGATTACATCTTATCTCATGTTAAGCCTAAGTTGATTTCACAGAATAATGTTACAGATGTTAAGGCTAATGATATTGCATATGGCAGATTTCTTGATATGCTTGTTGTTTTTGTTTTGGAAGTTGAAAGCATGTCTGATGAAAACGGAGTTGCAACTTGCACATTAAAGAATCAGATGATTCAGAGCAGTGGAATTGAAACTGATGAACTCTATGAGCAGGCTGTTAGAAATTTAGAAAAAGATTATCAGATTATGAAAATGGAAGATGTCATTCGTGATATCATGGGATTTCCAGAAGAATGTGATTTTGATATGCCTGTAGATAATAATCATATTCAGATGTTGGTATTATCAAATGTTCAGAGACTTAATGGGGCATCGGTAATGCTGAGTGATAAGGTTTTAGAGGAAGTTAGTAAAAAATTCGAAAATGGAGAATTTGTTATTCTTCCTAGTTCAATTCATGAATGCATTGCTGTACCTGCAAAAGATGGCGAAGCAGAATATTTGAAGAATATGGTAACAGAAGTGAATGATAATGAAGTTAGTGCTGATGAAATTCTCACTTATAACGTTTACATTTACAGAAACGGAAGTTTGGAAATTTTTGAATAGATTTGAGCCTTCCTGCAACGTTAATAGCGTTGTGGGAAGGTACTTTTTTATGGAAGGAGTGATTGAAATGCCAAATTGGTGTTCAAATAGAGTAAAGCTCATGGGAGACCAGGAGCGGATAGATAAAGTTGAAAGAATCCTGCAGGATTGTCTAGATGATGAAATATATAGCCTGTCGGATATTGCAAAACATCTGGGAGTAAATATCGGTGATGATATTTACTGCAGAGGTTCACTTAGTTGTTTTGAAAGAGAATTATATGGAACTTTGATTTTAGATGTGGAGACTGCATGGAGTCCTATTGATGAATACTGGGATGTTATTACTGAAAATTTAGGCTTGAAATATGCATCCCAATCAGAAGAGTGCGGTATGGGAGTTTATGTCATTCACAATGACCTGGATGGAAAACATTTTCCCGAAAATTATGTTTTGGACGTATGGGAAAAATACCAGGACTTGACAGAAGACTATTATTACTTTGAAACGGAAAATGAATTATGTACATATATGAATGAAGTTATCGCCGATCGGAAGTTTTGTTCATTTGATGAAGTAAGAGAATTTATTGATGAAATTGATATAGGAAGTCTTCATCGTTATGAAAGAGATTAAAGGAGAATCGTTATGAAGAAGGTAATAGTTGAAGAAATTATTGCAAAAAAGGTAAGCGTTCCTGATGAAGCTACAGATGAAGATGTAAAAAAATTATATCTGTCGGGTTCGATGCGTGTTGAGAGTACGCAGCTTGTTGAAGTAAATGTGCTTATGGGAGAAGATGAATCATTTATTCATTTGCTATAAGTGTTTTAAGGCGAAGGATATAGAAAAAGCAGCTGATAATCGGTCAAGCCGGTTATCAGCTTACTTTTTGCCTACCCACCCCGACACATTGTGTTGTAATACAGTTTTGTTCAATCTACGCTGCAGCTTAAACAAAACCGTCTTCCAACATAATGTGCTGCCGGTCCCCCAACCGGTGGGTAGGAGTTAATCATATTCTCACATCCCACTATGTTACGGAAACGGACGTTGATATTTTCGTTTTCATACACACTTTCTCAATTAATTTGCATCCTATGCCGGCATTTGGAATGCTTGATGCATACTAGAGTATTTTTACAATTCTGCAAGGGTAAAATGCACGTGCAACGCACGCCCTTGTCGTAATTGAAAAAATGCTCTTTTTTCGTATGCAGCATACCAAACACCGAGCATATACGGAAGCAAATTAAATCAATCGAGGAGGTGGAGTATTATGAAAACTTAATATCAACTGAACTAGGTAGCACCCAATCCCGGAACAGACCGGAAGCAAATTAAAAATGAATTGCAGGAGGAAATCAAGATGACAAATAGCATGAGAGAGATTATTGAAACAAGTGAAAACAGATACAAGTACATGGTTCTTGACCGACTGGTTCAAGATTGCAGATATTTTTTAGGAAACGGTAACAGATTAGTTAAATATTTGTGGAGCGGTTCAGTCAAGGAACACATCGAAGATATGAAAGCATTATTTAATAGTTTTAAAGATGAAGATAAGCCTGAATGGCTTACTATGGCAGATATTGAAAATTATGAAAAAGAAATGATGTAACAATCAGAAACCCACCCCGGAGGTTACGAGGGAGGAAAGGAAAGAAAATGAGATTGCAAGAATTATTGAATAAATTTACAAATGCAGATTTTTTAATCACTGTTAACGGATGGTGTGATGAATTATCATTTTACGAATATGAGGATGAAAAAAAACAGGATTACTGGAAAGAGTTTAAGAATTGCAAAATAAAATCCATGAGCATTCTTACAACTAATGAAAAACCGGAACTTTGCATAGAGATTGAAAGATGAGGTGGTACAGATGAGCAGAGAGGAAAGAAAAGAACAGTTAAAGGAAAGATTTGAATGCAGTATTTCAATTAGCATGTATATGATGCTTGTAATGGCATTTTTTTCGGAGTTACTGAATTAATGAAAAGGAGTAGATATGCCAGGAGTTGAAAAAATATATCAATCTGTTATGATTGGAACAAAGGACAAAAACATAAAGTTTTCGGACTTACAGAAATTGTTAATTGCTTTGGGTTTTGATTTGCGAATAAAAGGAGACCATTTCATCTATAGTAAAGATGGAGTTGAAGAAATTCTAAATATTCAACCACTTGGGAAATCGGCTAAGCCGTATCAAGTTAAGCAAGTAAGAAATATTATTAAAAGATATAATCTGGAGGTGGAGTGATGCATAAGTATGAAAGAATTATATATTGGTCTAAAGATGATGGAAAATTTATTGTAATTGTTCCTGAACTGCCAGGCTGTATGGCTGATGGTTCTACTCCGGATGAGGCTTTAAAAAATTCAGAAACAGTAATTTGTGAATGGATTGAAACAGCTAAGGAGTTAGGAAGAAAAATTCCGGAACCGACAGGACAGTTAGTACAGTGTTAAAAATTGAAAAAAGCAGAGGTCACTCTGCTTTTTTCGATGGAAAGGAAGATAATATATGTTTATTAAGAACTTAACAATGGATAATAAAGAATGCGATTATTATGATAATTATAGAGAGTTTACATTAGGAGAATCAGAAGAATGGGAGAAAGAAGTATATGGAGACTGGGAAAATGAATACAAAAAAATGCAAGAAAAAATAGAAAATTTAAGTACTGTTGAGAGATATAATATAATTAATAAGCCAATCCAAGCTTATTGTGGGGATGGATATAAACGAATGAATAGTTTTTTGAGGGATGGTGGCGAAATAACAAATGAATATGATATGAGAAGCAAAATGTTATGTGATAATTTAAGAAAATGCCAAATGACGGCACCTGCAATTCCAGAAGATATTATAGTTTATAGAAGTATAAGTAAAGAAATCTTCGTTAAAATAATAGAAATATGTACAGAGAATGGCGATTTCGTTGAAAATGGGTTTATGAGTGCTTGCTTAACTTCTGATATAGCGAAGGATGAAGACTTTGAAAATAATAATTTGTTCAAATTATATTTACCGAAAGGAACTAGAGCAGTAATGCCTAACTTAATAATTGATCGAGGCGAAAATGAGATAATAATTCAAAATGGCGCAAAATTGAAAATGTGCAAAAAACCATATATAGATAGAAAGATCCAAAAACGAATTTGTGAAATGGAAGTTAGTTTATAACTAACACAAATAATATATGTTTAATTGAGAAAAGGCAGAGGTGACACCTCTGTTTTTCTTTTTTATTGCACAATTTTGTCTCTCCGGATCAGCGAGAAGCAGCTGCAAAATTTCGTTTCTCATAGCGGCGTTGCCACAATGAGAAAGAGCATAAGGGGAAACTGACCCCAAAAGTGTTTGGGGGTTAGGCAGTGCCTAACGTTTCAGTGGGTACACCCACAGAAAGAATGACGTACAAAGTAATACATATTTTTATTGAAAAACTGCAAAAAGTATTACTTTGTATGTTGTAAAAAATGAAAAATAAATATATAATAAATATTACATAAGTAAGTGAATTTGATTTAGGGGTCAATATTGACCCCTAAATCGGAAAGGATGAAATGGCAAGAAAAACAATATATATTTCGGATGAAGATTTAGAACTTTTACAGAAATATAAAAGTGAGATGAAGTTGAAAACAGACAGTGCAGCAATATCTCATCTGATTCATTCTACGGAAGAATCGTTTGAAGAAAAAATAGCTGTAGCTGTCAGAAAAGAATTAGATAAAAATTATTACCAGAAAGAAAGACTCAGATGGTCTACTGTAACAGCTGAACAAAACTCGATTATTTTACTTGATATGCTGAATACACTTTTTTATAAGTTTGATATAAATGCGTGTATTCCTGTTGATCTGACAGAGCATGTTGCTATTACCCAAAGCAGAGATAGGCTAAAAGAAAAGATAGCACATTTTAAACAAAAAGCTGATGAAAGAAAAGCAAAAGGAAAGGACTTTTAACCTAGGGGTCAATATTGACCCCTAAGTTGGAAAGGGTGATCTATGGAGATAAAAATCAGAGATTTAGATCCGGTTGTTGTTTCAAAATTAGATGAAATGGCAAAGAAAAATAAGATGAGCCGGAACGAATATTTAAATAAACTGTTGACTGGTTATGCTATTTCTCCAATAACGAATGATGTAGAAGATAAGTATGCAGGACTTGTAAAAGTTCTTGGAGATAAGTTGGAACAATGTAATGACATAATTGAAAATAATACAGCTTTACTTGAAAAAATAATAGGGGGTCAACATTGACCCCTAAGTTGGAAAGGAGCAGCTTATGAAATTAGAAAGTGATTTTACAAGTGAAACAAAAATATATTTTGAACATAATATAGCTATTGGTGGATATACATATCTTGTAATTTTTGGAAGACATATAAACGGCGGTTTTATCTGTGTTCCAAACTGGAAATGGGGGTGTGAAGCATCAGATCTGCAATATTCATCTGGTTATAATAAAGAAAAAATGATGGCTGCCGGAGCTAATGAAGAAGTAGCTGAACAGATAGCAAGATATATTGAAAACTGGTTAGAAGAGAATAAAGAACAAGATTGAGGTGAATTAAGTTATGGAAAAAATAATGCGTGAAAAATATGATTATGAAACTTGGGATGAAGTTAGAAATGCTATAGTTGAACATTTTTGGATTGAAACTTCTGAATTTAAAAAAATAGCAAATCCTGAAAATTTTTATAAGAATTGGCAAGAAGTGAAAGAATATATAGATTCAGATAGTGAAGATGTATCTGTTAAAGAAGAATTTGTTTACCCCTTAGATGAATGGTTGGAAGAAATTTATAAAGAGGTTAAACCTATGTTTGAAAAATTGTTGGACTATTATAAAAAATCAAAAAATTCAGATTTGTATCAAGATTATATAGATGATTTTTGGGAAGAAAATATTTAGGGGTCAATATTGACCCCTAAACCGAGAAGGAGAAGTTTTTGAAAGAAGTAGTTACATATGTAAGTAAGGATGGAGTTGAGTTTGCTTCTAAAGAAGAATGTGAAATGTATGAATTGTTACTTGAAAAAAATATAAAAAAAATGGTTGAGGCTAATATCATTTCAACAGATGAAACATGTAAGATTCTATCAAGAACAAGGCAACAGTTATCAAATTATATTAAAGAAGGTAAAATTCGACCAATAAAAATTGGAGCAGTTAATGTGTTTTGGAAACCTGATGTATTGAAATTTAGAATTGATTTGTTAAAAAAAATATAAAGTAACAGAAAAAGTTAGGGGTCAATATTGACCCCTAAATAAAAAAGGACAAATAATCATGTGCTAATAAAGCAGGAAACACTCCTCGTGTATACCAATAAACCAAAAGCAAAGATACGGTTTCCTGCTTTGTTTTATAAGAAAGAAATGATAAAAAAGTGAAGGGAAAAGTTTAGGGGTCAATATTGACCCCTAAATTTATAAGGTGGGCAAAATGGGAGAGATTAAAGCAGGAGTTGTTGTAGTAACAAAGTTTTGTAAGCCAAAAACAAAAGCATTTAAAGCTTATATAGATTACATAGATAGAGATGAGGCTACACGAAAAGACAATTCATATAAGTATAATTTGTATCAGGATTACATGGGAAATCCTGAAAAGACATCCAGTATATTTAACAGAACAAAAGATGAACTATCAGTTAGCGATAAAAAGGAAATGAAAAAGTTGTTTGAAGCTGCACAGGAAAAAGAAAGCCTTATGTGGCAGACAGTTATTTCATTTGATAACCGATGGTTAGAAGAAAATGGGATTTATGATTCTTCAATTCAAACGTTGGATGAGCAACGGTTGAAAGCAATAACAAGAAAAGCAGTTGATTCCATGCTCGAAAAAGAAAATCTGCAAAATGCAGTATGGAGTGCTGCGATTCATTTTAACACCGATAATATTCATGTTCATGTTGCAACAATAGAGCCGGAACCGATTAGAGAAAAAAAGGAGTATACCAGATACGAAGAAATAACGGATGACTCAGGAAGAAAGAAAAAAGTTCCTGTTAAAGATAAAGATGGAAATATAATAAAGGATTTGGAAACGAAAGGAAGTTTTAAACCGAGCAGTATTGAAGAATGTAAGCGACAGGTTGTGAATGAGATTATAAATGATAAAGAAAACAATATTGTTATAAATAAAATTATCAGAGAAAGTATCGTTAAACAGAAAAAAGAACATCCCCTTAGTAAAGATAAAGAGCTGGCGGATCAGTTCCTGAGATTGTATAAAAGAATGCCGGACGTTAACAGAAACTTGTGGAATTACAATAATAATATTCTTCACTCATTAAGACCGGAGATTGATAAGTTGGCAGATACATATATTGAGATGTACCATAAGGAAGATATTGAAGAGTTCAACAAGGTCACGGAGAAGAGAGAAGCAAATTATAAAATTGCTTATGGAAAAACAGACCGGAGCTACAAAGAAGGAAAGATTAAAGATCTTCATACCAGACTGGGAAATGCAATTTTGCGAGAAATAAGAGAGTATGATAAGCAGTTAAAAAATGATGAAAAAGAGTTAGGGGTCAATATTGACCCCCTGGAGAAATTTGAAGATTTTGAACCGGATATCGAAGCGAAATTTGATAGAAATGCAAACAAACAGCTGGAAGATTTTATTGAGCCGGAAGCTGATGTTGAGAGTACATATTATGAGTGGAGCAAAGAGTACAAGTATGCAAAAAAGTTAATTCATAAAAAGAATCCGGATTATGACAAAGCGATAAACATTCTTGTGAATGAACATAGAAAAGGAAATATACTGGCAACATATGAGTTTGGAGATATATATAAATATGGAAGAGGAAAGCAAATTGATATTGATACGGCAAACAAGTATTATCAGCTGGCATTAAGAGGATTTGAGAATCAATTAAAATTATCCGGTGGCGATATTAAAAAACAAAGTTATCTGTCATATAGAATCGGGAAGATGTATTACTATGGATTAGGTGATGATATTAATTATGAAAAAGCTGCAATGATGTTTGAAAAGTCAGGAAATCAATTTTCAAAATACATGCTGGGTAAAATGGCTTATAATGGACAGGGAATGGAAAAAGATTATGATAAGGCTTTCGCTTATTTTGAAGAGGTTTCTGATGTAAACGCATATGCATCTTATAAGGCCGCCAGCATGCTTGAAAATGGCGAAAAGAAGTTAGGGGTCAATATTGACCCCCAATCAAAAATTGATGAATTATACGGTCAAGCATTTGCAGGATTTATGAGTATGGAAGCAAAACAAGAAGATGATAATCTGGAATACAGAATAGGTATGATGTATCTAAATGGAAAAGGAGTAGATGAAAATAGGGATACAGCTATTGAATATTTGGAGAAAGCTGCAGAAGCTAAAAATGTATTTGCCATGAATAAGCTATCGCAATTGTATCTTGAAACCGGAGAACAGGAAAAAATAAAAGCTGCTATGAATTATCTGAACATTGCAGCTACAAAAGGAAAAAATGCAATGGCAATGTATTCACTTGGCAATGTATATTATTCAGACAGGTATGGTATGCAGGATATTGAAAAGGCAAAACAGTGGTTTGAAAAATCTGTTCAAAATGGAAACGAGATAGCTTCGTATAAGTTAGGTAAGATTTATATGAATGAAGATGACTATGCCAAAGCAATAAACTGTTTTGAAAAAAGTGATAACAAGTATGCAAAGTATAATCTGGCAAAAATTTATTTAAACGTAAATGAAAGTTATTATAATCCGGAAATGGGAATTGCATATCTTGAAGAAGCTTCTTGGGATGGAAATGAGTTTGCACAATACAGACTGGGAAAAGAGTATTACTCCGGAGAAAATACAAAACAGAATATTGATAAAGCAATATATTGGTTTGCGGAAGTTGCAGAGAAAAATCATTATGCTGCATATAGTTTAGGAAAAATATATTTAGATGAATCATTGCCACAATATGATGCTGAAAAAGGAATTGCATATCTGGAAAAGGCTGCAGAGATGGGAAATGATTTTGCATTGATAAAGTTGGGCTTTGAATACTTGAAAGGAAACCATGTAGAACGAAACAATGATCTTGCAAAAGATTACTTTACCAGAGCTGCAGAAATGAATAATGAACTTGCAAAAGATATATTAAAAGATTTTAAGAAGATATCAAAGCGGTACCAACAAGAAGATTACCGGAGAAAAATCAGAAGAGGAATTGGTGTTTCTTCTGCGATTAAAAAACTGAAAAAGGCAATGGACAATGAGTTTGAGAAACAAATGAATGAGCGAGAACATGATGAACTTACAAGGATTGAAATGGATGAAAATGAACGATAATAAGTTAGGGGTCAATATTGACCCCTAAAAAATTGAAATGAAATATTATATATAATATTGACAATTGTTATATATAATGTTAAGGTAAAGAAAAGAAAGTTTTATATAAAACAAAAGACAAAAATAAATACAGTTAGGAGAAAACAGAATATGAAAACAATTATATTTTTTAATAATAAGGGCGGTGTTGGAAAGACAGCCAGTGTAACAAGTGTTGCACATATGTTAGCTTCACAATATAATAAAAAAGTGCTTATCGTTGATTTGGATCCACAGATGAATACAACATCGATGTTTAATGAAGTAAATTTCATGAAGCAGTTTTTTGAAGTGTATAAGGGAGAAAAAAGTGGAACAGATAAATCTGTAGAGGACTTATTACTTGATACGGAATTGGATATTCATGAGTGTATTAAGAAAACAGAATATGACAACCTGGATATTATTCCAAGTTATCTGACACTTTCGGAAGCGGAGGAACGGATGAAAGCGGACGTTCGTACACCGCAACAATTCAAATTAAAAGAACACTTGGAAAAAATTCAGGATGAATATGATTACTGTATTATTGATACCAGTCCATCCGTAAGCATTATAAATATTAATGGACTGGTTGCAGCGGATGAATTATATGTACCACTTCGATGTGATGGCGGATCACTTCTTGGAGCTGCAATCGTTATGAATTTGTATAAAGTAGTTTCAAGATATAATTCAAAATTAAAAATGGGTGGAATGTTCTTTACTCAGTGGAATGGAAGAAAGAATGTATCGAAATCAGTTTATAACTTACTTAATGAAGTGTTTGGACAATACATTATTCCAGTTAATATTGGAACAAGTAAAAATGTTGAAGAGAGTAGCTTGATGCAGATTCCATTATTAGCTTACGATAGTGGGAAAAATAAAAGTAAGGTGACAGAAGATTATTTAAAGTTGACAGAATATATTTTTGAAAGAATATAACAAGATTGGAAAGGCAAGGTGGATAATAAATCCCGATGTTTTTTTAGAGGATAATAGTTATGAAAGATATAATGACAAATATGGTAATAATTGCGGGATTACTTTTCATTCCACTTGTAGGAATTCTTAGTGGGTTTTGGTGGAATGATTTGGGCAGTCCAAATGACCAAATAAGGGAAGAAGCAAGATATAAATTGAAAAGGATAGCTGTAACAATAGCTTTATTTTTGGGCACGATTATAATGTTTTTCTTTTTAAGAGATAAAGTATTCAGCTAAGACGATGTAAATGTTTATGAGATATTTTAAAGCTGTAAAAAAATGATGAATAATGGAAGGAGCAGAAATGGGAAAGTTTACAATGAAATCAATTACTGGTGGAGAAAACTTAGATGAATTAAAAAATAAGGATGATGAACAGAGAGAAGAAAAGGTTCAAGTGGGAGCAGGTTTGCTGTCAGATGTTTCAAAAGATACTGTTAAAATGGAACTTACACATATTCCTAGGAATCAGATTTTAAAGAATCCGGACAATAAATATAGTATTCAGGGAATAGAACAGTTAAAAGAATCAATAAGAGTATATGGATTGATAAATCCTATCAATGTTAAGTCAAAGGATGCAGATAACAGATATATGGTTCTTGGTGGAGAAAGAAGACTTACGGCGATTGATGAACTGATTGCTGATCCGGATGTTCCGGAATGGAATGCATATACATTAATTCCATGTGTTGTAAAAGATGTAAGAGATATCAATTTAAAACTGTCAGAAAAGAATAAAGAAAGATATGCATTGATTACCACTAATATGAATCAACGTAAGTATACAGATGCAGATGCGTACATGGAAATAAAAGAATGGAAAGAAATAATTTCCGAACTTCGTGAAAATGGGGTGACTTCTATTCCTGGTTATGATGATGACGGTAACGAGATTGAAATAGCTATTAAAGGAGAAAAGACAAGAGATATTTTAGCAAAGACAACCGGAATGAGTAGGGGAACGATTAACCGATTTGAAAAAGTTGATAAGAATGCAAGTGAAGATATTAAACAGAGCTTAATGCAGGGAGATGTTTCATTGGGAGTCGCAGAAGCAGCCACAGAAAAACTTGATGAAGAAGAACAGAAAGCTCTTGTTAAAGATGCAACAGTTAACCAAACAACAGTTAATGTACAGGATGTAGAGTCTTATAAAAGAGAAGTTAGTGATGAGGTGCTAATTACAGATGCAAAACTAAAAAAAGACTTGAAGGATGTACTCAGACATTTAAAACTCAATCAGGTATATTTAAATTCCACCGATAAAGAAAAATATGATAATATACTAGATAGATTAAAAAAAGTTTTGATGCAGGAGTAGTATTATGGGAAACAACAATGAAGATAAACGTTTATTTTCAGCATATATAACCGCACAGATATACAGTTACATTGACAGACTATCCAAAGAACAGGAAGTTACAAAAGTGGTTTTTGTAAAAAGAGCAATCAACTATTTTTTAGAAGGCGATTTGGAAATAGATCCGAGATTATATATAACAAAGAGATCTGATCCAAATTACATCGCACGTGAAACAATGTTTACTGTGTGGATGGAAAATGAGCAGAGAGAAAATTTAAAAATAGTGGCAAATATAAAAGGCATACCTGTATCGGCAGTATTCTTTCAGTGTATGGTTGAATACTGTGCAGCATTGTTATCGATGAAATAAATATTAGGACTATATAATGACTTAAAATTGTTTAGGGGTCAATATTGACCCCCTTGACTGGAAAGGGGTTTAAAATGAAGAAATTATTACTTAAAGGGTTAACATTATTTTTATTTATTCTTTTTATAACAGGAGATATGAAAACTATTAAAGCTGATGAAATGACTAAGGCAGTAGTTGAAACTACTACCGAAGAACTGATAACAACAAAAGTTGTTGAAAAAGAAACCGTTAAGAGATTGTCAGTCTTTGAAAAGAAAAAAGTTAAAGGTGTAAAAACTTGTATTAAAAAAAGTACATATAAATCATGGGGAGTAAAGAATGGAAATTATGCATTAAAGAAATTTACTTATAAAAAAGGTTATAAAATTTCTTGGAAGAAAATTAGTAAAGTAAAAAAATATGAAGTGAAGCTTTATAGATACTCACCTGTTTATCAGAAATATGTTTTCTTAAAAGAAAAAACAACAAAGAAGACATATTATGTATTTACCGGAACACATAAAGGAGAAAAATATAAGGTAAAGGTTAGAGGAATTAAAGGAAATGAGTATACAAAGTATTCAAGTTCAGTAAAGTTTAAAAGTGCAGGTAATTACAGAAAAATCAAAACAGATAAATTACACAATGTAATTGAGTATACAGGATATAACAGATATGAGGATGAAAAAGCATTTGTTCTACAGAACAAGGAAAGAACTGCTAAAGGTGTTACTCCACTAAAATGGAGTGAAGAATTATATAACATAGCAAAAATTCGTTCTAAATTTGAGATGACAAAAGATGAAAGTTTAGGTGGTTGGTCTCATGAATACTTACACTCAAATTCTAAACAATATTTTAAAAATAAATATGGAATAGATGATGTATTAAAAACCAGAGAATTTACAAATTTAGGAGAAAACTTAAATGATGCCGGACGAGGATGGAAAAGTGCAATCCAGAGTTGGAAAAATTCACCTGGTCACTATAGGAATATGACTAAAGAGGATTATTATTGCGGAGCGATAGCTTGTTATGAATGTCATAATAATGAAATAGACGGTAATTTATGGACGGCATTATTTACGGAGTGTGAAGACTATGACAAAGAGGTTAAGAAAATGGTAGGAGAGTGATTTCTATGAAGAAGACTTACAGGAAGATGACTAGAGATGATAGATTAAAAATAGAAGCATTACATTCTGCAGGTATGAAACCGGAGGACATAGCAAAGCAATTAGGTTTTCATAGGAGCTCTATATATCGTGAATTACACAGAGGAAAAACAATTCATAGAAACTCTGATTGGACGGAAAATACAATTTATGCTCCAGAACTAGCACAGATGAAAGCTGACGAAAATAAAAGAAATCAAGGCAGACCATTGAAAATATGTAATGATATGGAGTTTGTCAGATACATAGAAAAGATGGTGGGAGAGGAGAGATACTCTCCCGCCGCTGCTTTAGCGGAGATTGAAAGAAAGGGATTGAATTTTAAAACAAAGATATGTTTATCTACCCTATATAATTATATAAAAGCAGGTGTGTTTTTAAACATAACGATGGAAGATACACCATACAAGACTCGCAAAGGAAAAACGAAACGACATGTTAAATGTGCAAAGAAACTGTCTCCTGGAACAAGTATTGATGACAGAGAGAAGTCTATTGAATCACGTGATGAAGCAGGGCATTGGGAAATGGATACTGTTGTTGGAGCACAGGGAAAAGGAAAAGCATGTTTATTAGTCCTTACGGAGCGAAAAACTCGTGATGAATTAGTGTTTAAGATGAAAAATCACACGTCTGCGGAAGTGGTTCGTATATTAGATAGAATAGAACGCAAAATTGGAGAAAAGAATTTCAGAACAGTTTTCAAAACAATAACTGTAGACAATGGAACAGAGTTTTCTGATTGGCAGGGAATTGAAAAAAGCAGAAGGAATAAGAAAAAGAAAAGAACGACAGTTTATTATTGTCATGCTTACAGAAGCTGTGAAAGAGCTAGTAATGAAAACAATAATAAGCTAATAAGACGATGGTATCCAAAGGGAACAGTCTTTGATGATATACCGGAAAGGAATATCAAGAAAGTTCAAAAATGGATGAATGATTACCCAAGAAAAATATTTGAATTTAAAACGTCAAATGAGTTGGCAGAGAATGAAAATGCATTAAGGGTATTGTTTGCATAAAAATAAAAAATAGGATAAAGTGCGTTTAAAATAACAAGATTATATATCAATAATTATACATCTCATTGCGAGATGATTTTTTTTGTTGTAAAATTAAAAAAATCATCGTCCTATTTCATTAATATTAAGATTTTATTAAAATATAAAAAGATGTCGCATAAATTATTGACATTTTTACGACCGAAAGATATTATAATAAAATACTTGAAATTGGTATGAGTTTATGATATTATTATAGACGCTGTAAAAAATAGATGGTCCTCTGTTACAAATGTATTAAGAACATCGAATATAATTAGGAGGCATATTATGAACGAAATTATCAAATCAATCGAAGCAGCTCAGATGAAAGAAACTGTAGATAGCTTCAACGTAGGTGATACTGTAAGAGTACACGCAAAGATCAAAGAAGGAAACCGTGAAAGAATTCAGGTTTTCGAAGGAACTGTTCTTAAGAAACAGGGTGGAAGCAACAGAGCTACATTCACTGT
>JAEEGL010313978.1_pt1 | contig 96029 bp, 112 predicted proteins | sample 9134231 | NCBI WGS metagenome assembly JAEEGL01 (sample SAMN16246548, study PRJNA631951) | gut metagenome | biome: gut microbiome; feature: rumen; material: fiber-attached | host: Bos | place: Iran: Karaj | collected 2018-10 | reverse complement strand
TTTGAGTGTAAGTGGACACACTATAACAGCATCATACATTAGTGTAGATGACTTGACTGGTGGTGGAGCTGATCACTTTCAGTCTGCAAGCTTCACTTCTGGATTACAAATATCTACACATCAGGAAAACGGAGTAAACAGCGGAACAGGTCATTTATATGTTCCTGTTGCAACAGCATCACAATATGGTGTAATGAAACCAATGTATGTTAATAGCACTTACACTTTTGCAAATCTTTTACTTAAACACTCATCAGATAGAAACTATGCTGTTGGTTTGACTAGTGATGGATATGCATATGTAAATGTTCCTTGGTCAAACACTCATAATTCTCATGCTCTGACTATAACGGATGGGACTGCGAGTCTAATCACATCTGCTGGAGAGATAACATTTGTTGAGTCAACAGATGGTTGTGAAGCTACATCTGATAACTTGACTGCTACAACAACAAGAAAAAAGATCATCATTGGAAGTGGATCTAACTTAGTAGGAATCAATTCATCTGGACAACTTACTTATACAAATTCTCATAACTCTCATGCTTTGACTATAACAGATGGAACTGCAAGTCTAATCACTTCGGGCGGAACAATAACATTTGTTGAATCAACAAATGGTTGTTCAGCTACATCTGGTAACTTGACTGCTACAACTACAAGAAAAAAGATTCTTATTGGAAGTGGATCTAACTTAGTAGGAATCAATTCATCTGGACAACTTACATATACTAACACAGACTATCAATGCACTTCATCAGGTCACTATTCACCTACAGCAAATAGTAACTATACTTTGTCAGCAACAGCTGCCACAGGCAAAGCAATAGCTTCAATAACATTAAAGAGAGACTCAAAAGGCCACATTACTGACATTAACAAGACTGAAATTTCGGTTGGTGGTGGAGGAGAAAATTGTGTAACATATACTGGAGAATCAAATGGAATCCATACAATAACTGTAGCAACAGCTCCTGGCACAGAGGCAAACACATTATACATTGTCTTATAAAAAAATCTTTGAAAGTCATGATAAACATATTTGAAATGTCAAAAAGAATAATAGAGAAACTCAATAATCCAACAAAAAACTATTGGGAGAAAGACACAATAGAATGGAATAGAGAGGCTCTTGCTCCTGACGGATCAACTTACAATGAACAAGAGCTTTTTGAAGCTATAAGAGAGTCAGACAAGCAAAGACTATTAAGATATGGTTAAAATATAAATTATTGATTATGAAACAATTAAGTGAGTTTTTAAGCACTAATGCAAAAATAAAATATATTCCACAAGTACCAATAGCAAAATCAGAACTAATATCAATTTTAAATAACAATGATTATAATGATGTAAAACATATAAAAAGTGAAATACAATATAATATTATTGAATATTTGATTAGAAATTATGAAAATCAAAAAGTATATTATATTCATTATGGCGGTGCAACAATTGATGAAGCACATAAAATTTATGATTGTTATGTGTATAATGGTTATGAATTGTCAAAAAACAATCCTATAATTGTTTTTACTATTTGTGATGACAACCGCGATTTGTCTTCAAGATATTATATTGGAAGGCTGGTTTGGAGAGAAGATAACAATATTGAAAATGTTAAAATGGAAAGATATACAAATTATAGTGAATTTCAAACTCAAATAAACAAATTTTTTAATCTATGAAAAGACTTGATGAGTTTTTAAACATAAATGGAGCAAAGATAAGACGTCAAAAATTTCCACAAAAACCTATTGTAGATGACGTTAAAGATTTTTTAGATAAACAACATTTTAATATGATTGCTATCGAAAGACCATGGCGTGGTGTTGATGATGATTTGTATTATGATGAGTTTTTCACAAAGCTAGAAAAAGAGTCAAATAACACTCCATCATATTACATGTGTTTTTATAGCCATGATGTTCCATTTTCCGAAATATATTTCTTTAGAGGCGGAGAAATATCTGAAGACAACCCATTATATGACATAACTGTTTTTAATACAGAAAAAGATATAGATAACACTTATTATTCTGGCGAAAGATTTACGGGGAAAAATGAAAAAGAAAAGAAGCTATATACAACTTATGATGAATTTGTTGATGAGATAATGACATTCTTTGGATGGTAAAAATATTTGATAATGTATGAGACAACTTAATGAATTTTTGAAGACTTCTGGAGTGACATTGAAAGATGCTTTTCCTGATCAACCAATACAAGATGATGTTATTGATTTTCTTGAAAAACACGGATTCAATGAAATGAATGTCAAAAGTCCAGGTCTTGAAGTAGAGACTTCTGAACAATATTTTAAGCAACTTTTTAGAGACATTGAAAGAGAAGCTAAATACAAGTCATATTGTTTGATCATTAATGAAGCAAATACTTTCAATGACATATATTTGTTCAATGGCGGAAACATAAGTCGTAGCAATCCTTGTTTTTGCATAACTGTGTTTGAAAGCAAACAACAGATAGATGAAATATTCAATATGGGTGAAATTTATTATGACAAAAAGAACAAAGATTGCTATAATCTTAGCAAATATGGTGCTTTTATAGAAGAAATAAGAAAAAACTTTGATTGGTAAAAATATACGTTCAAATTATATATGATAGACTTATACAATGATGATTGTTTCAAAAAGATAGATGAACTTGTAGAACATGGAGTGATGGTTGATTGCATAATAGCAGACATGCCATATGGATGCTCTAATTGTGAATGGGATAAAGAGCTTGACTTAGAAAAAGTTTGGGAAAAAATGCTAAAGATTGCAAAGCCAAATGCAGCTATAGTTCTTTTTGGCACAGAGCCATTCTCAAGCAAGCTTCGTATGTCAATGCCTTCTTTGTACAAATATGACTTGTACTGGGTGAAAGAGAAACCAGTCAACTTTTTCCAGTTGAAAAGACGCCCAGGAAAGACAACTGAAAACATAATGGTGTTCTATAAAGATCAGCCAACATACAATCCACAAAAGACAATATATGAAGGAAAGCCAGTAAAGAATTCTCCAAAGGGATATCATAACTCAATAATGTCAGGAATTGGAAAGGAAGTCACTCCATATGAAGATGATGGCACTAGATATCCAACTGACATACTTTATTTCAATAGAGAGAAAATGGGATCTACTGATCATGCTGCACAAAAACCTGTATTGTTGTTAGAATGGCTTGTAAAGACTTTCACTAATGAAGGCGACATAGTACTTGATTTTGTAATGGGTAGCGGTTCAACTGGTGTAGCTTGCCAGAATTTGAATAGAAACTTCATTGGTATTGAGATAGATCCAAAGTACTTCAATATCTCAAAGACTAGAATGAATATTGATTAGACATATTTCTATTTTAATTTGTTTTATATTGTAAACTAATATGAAAGTAGAATACGGTCAAAAGGATGTATTGATTTATGAACATCCTATTTATCAAAAGGATGAACAAACTGGCAAACAAGTTCGTAAAGGTCACATAGCTATACTTGTTGGCGGATTTAACAAAGCGAATCCAAAAAGATATATGGATAAAGTTGTTGAAGAATATGCTGGAGAAAATATATATAATGAATTTATAGAGTCATTTCTTGATAACCCTTGGATGAGAGTTGTGACAATTGGAATCAATGAAATTGAATTCAAACAATATAAGGGTAAAGTATTGAAGAAAATTATCTAACAAATAATAAATCAAATTTTAATGAAGCAAGGAGTAATTGAACAAGAAGGAACAGTAACTGAAGCATTAGCAAATGCTATGTTTAGAGTTGAGTTAGACAATGGATTGAACATTCTTTGTCACATCTCAGGAAAAATGAGAATGAACTACATCAAGATTTTGCCAGGTGATCGCGTCAAAATAGAGATGTCACCTTATGACTTGACAAAGGGACGAATCAGTTATCGTTTCAAATAAAGAATATAGCTAGATATAAACAAGATGTTTCAGTGTATAATTTATTATTAATAAATACACTGAAACATTTGTTTTAAATGAATTTTATTGATCATACTGGACATTTGTTCCAATTGAAGTCTTACAATATAGAGCCAATTGGATATGAATATGAAGAGACAAAATACATATTCTGGTTTGACAATGAACAAGGCTATAAGTTTTCTGTTGACACTTATGCTATCAAACCAATAAGAATTGTATTTGAAGAGAAAATTGAGTCAATAGAGATTACATTAAATTCTCAGAAGTTTTCATTATTAAGTTCAAAAGCTGTTGAAGATCAGTTGAATGGTTCTTCATCTTATAGTGTAGTGTTTGATGAGAACAATATGCAAAACAACGAGAATGGTGTGTTTTCAAATGTTTTGCATAAAGATCAATTGTCAATAATTGAAAACTTGAAAGCTTATGGTGATGACAACACCAGCACTTATACATTAGTGCCATTTTATGTTGTTGTCAATTCACCAGAGGCAGGCACATGGCAATCAAACGTGTTAGTACATGTAGTCTATAATGGAGGTGAAGAAGAGTGGTGTCCGTTCACAATTGCTGCTGAGATAGTAGATGAATGTGAAGAGCTCATAATAAATGGACAAAACACGGGAGTCTATCTTCCAAAAGAGATATTGAAAGCAGTGTATCAGTCAGGATATTATGACAACAACCCAAATGAAAGACTTTATGCACAAAAGCTTAAAGAGTATTTGATGAACTTCATGGATATCAAGGGACAGACTGGTAACTACAAGAGTGCTTTGAATGCTTTGAAATGGTTTGGTTGGGGAGACAAACTCAACATATACAAGCTTCTCAAGACTGACAATGAATTTCAAGCCCAATACATAAGAGATGACTTTGATATCATAAATGACACTTTGTATTCATACAGGTTTTTCAAGAATGAAGCTTTGGTAGCAATATCTCTTGAAATAAATGGTGTTTCAGAAGAGTCATCAGGATTCAATTTCCAGTTGAAAGATGATGAAGAGACAGATGAAGAGTATGAAGGACATAGATATGATTTCTGGGGAGAAGACAAGCCAGCTGTCATAGACTTGTTCAAAGAAAATGTTATAGTGCATTATGATGAAGCTGACTTAGACTTCTACAAGCCATATTTTGACTATGAGTTCAATGAGCTTGGATTGAAGCTTTGCATGTTGAAATACTATTATGAGAAATATTTCTTGCCTTTGCATCTTGCTGTCAATAGTTTGTCTGTAATGCAAAGAGTGTTCATGAATGACATAAAGTATGTCTCAAATTGTTCACCTAAGATAACAGCAGAACCTATATTCATGATGGATGCTTCAATAGGTGTAAAGTTCCCACAAAAGAAGCAATTGTTCCTGACAGCACAATATCATGAAGTTGATGACAACTTCATAGAGTTCAACTTCAACCAGTTTGACTCAATAATGGATGCAAAATGGAAACTTTATGAGACATGTACAGCTATCCCAATAACATTCCTTTCATCTAACAAAGATCAATATTTTGACACTATAATAACTTTGTACAAAGATGATGTTGAGATATATTCAAGATCTATGCAATTCAATTTGTCTGACTTGCTTGAAAATGAGAATATGTTCAAATATGAAAGAATAATCATCAATGATGAAGTTGATGTGACAAAGGAATACTACAAATTTGAGAATGGAAAGTATTCTTTGTTAAACATAGACACTGTCATCGAAAACCCAGATGGAGAATATTATGTTAGAAATTATGAACGTTATTTGAATTTCATATTGCATCCAAAGACTTTGAATAGATATGTTGGATATGATTATGAAGAGTCAGGTGTAACAAAGAACAAGAAACTTGCTTTGAATTTATGGCTGAACTCAAAATACAAAATCAACGTTTGGGTGAATAACAACAATTATCAATATGAGTTCACTTTAAGATTACCTGACATGGGGCTTAGAATGAGCAAGTTGTCATACAAATACAATGAAGCATTCAGACAATTGTATTATGAGAACAACAAACCTAACTTCTTGTCATTCATGTGGGATCCTGATTTAGTGACAGTTAACAACATAGACTATATTGATGACTTGTATTTCTTTCAAGATGCTATGACCGAATATGTAGACAAATATTACAAGACAACTCCAAACATTATTAATAACAAAAAATATTTGAATATTTGTCATTTGTACAAGCTAAAGCATAATGGACAAGAGATACGATATACTGGATTCAATTTTGTTAATGAATTCAATTTAACTTTCAACACTGATGAAGAAAGCTTTGTTTGCTCAAGCTCACAAACAGACTTGAACAATGCTAACATAGCTTTATATCAAACATTCTTTGACTTCAACAATCTTGAGAATGACAACATAATCAATTACAAGCAAGTATTGTCTAATGTCATTGAAGATGAAAGTCGTAAAATAAAATATGACTTTTATCTAATGCACGATAACGAATGTTGGTATGTCATCCTGATATCTAAAGAGACTATTGGTGATTGCATAGACATGCATCTAGAAGCACCAGAACTTCCAGATATAGACAACTACACTTTTGAATATGAGTTAAGTGATGAGAAATTCTTAGTCAATAGATTCATATTAGATGAAACTGGTGGAGTAAACAAATTCAAAGCTAATGACATCATAGCCATGTATCTTGAAAGCAATCATAAGCTTCCTTACAAGATTGGTTTGTCAACAAAATGGCTTGTAAAGCCTTTGTCATTAGGAATGAGCAATGAATATAAATCTGAAAACCCTTCTGAAATTGCTATAATATCAGTTGGTGACAATAATTTCAAATATGAGAAGGGATATTATTCTGTTGTTTGCAGATACTCTATAGATGATTTCTATCAGGAATCAATAGAGAAAAAAGGAATATTTATGATAGAATAAAAAAGCCGGTTTACACCGGCTTTTCTTATTCAAACTCCAATGTGTTGTTTTTTGGATTTTGCATTTTGCTTTGCATTTCCTGTATCTTCTTTTCTTCCTCATCAATATTGTAAGTGAATTCTTTATACTGCTGAGGATATAAGAATGAAAGCATATAAGTATTGAGCTTTGACATTTCATTGAAACCAGCATCTTTAGATGAATGGTTATGCAATAATGCCTCAAGATCAACCATTGCTCTCCCATACATAGCTTTCAACACATTGTAGTCGCTGCTAAATCTTGGGAACAACTCTGCAATAGCAGTGATAGTACCGAGACGAGTCTGTACCATGTCAGTACGAATGATACTTCCAGTAGCAGCACGATAGTTGATTTCTGTAGTAGGCATGATGACAATCTTCTTTGCATTGCTTACCCATACAGGAATTGTACGTACATCTTCATAAGTTCTTACTGTTGAGTAAGGGAAGCTTTCAACAATAGCTCTTGTATAGATCTTTGACCATACATTGAACTTAATCAAATTGTCTTTGAACAACACAATCTCAGCAAGTCCAGGATTGTTTTCAATTATGAACTTTTGTGATGCTGTATTGTTTATCTGTTGTCCATTAGGCTGGTTGAACATGACACCAAACTCAACAATGTCAGCTTTCTCTTCAGTTATTGTCTTGAATGCAGTAACCAAAAAGTTTGTATGCATGTAATAGTCATCAGCATCTAAGAACATGAAATAGTCTCCAATTGCATGATCTATAGCATACTTTCTTGCGCCACCGCAACCAAGATTCTCTTCAGGCTCATAGATTTTCCATTTTGGCTTGTTCTCTTCAGAAACATTGTTCTTGATGTAGTCTTCCAAGATCTTACGAGAGCTATCTGGTGACTTATCATCTACAATGACATACTCAAAGTCAAACTTGTCCTTCTCAATAATTTGTTGATTGACACTATTGATAGCATTAAGAATGAACTTTTCAGCATTCCAAAATGTAGTTATCACACTAATGATAGGTAACTTTTTCTCTTCCATAATTTCAATCAAGTTTATTTATTTAAGATCAGGATAGTTTTCTCACTTACTCTACCAAGCACATAGAACTTCTGTTGCTTTGTCTTTTCAGGAGCAGGAATAGCACTACCTTGAAGTTCTTTCATCTTGCCAGTATAAGGAACACACCATTCTCCAGGTTTACAAGTTCCATCATCAAATACAACAGCTTTACCAAGAAGATTGACACGAATCCATTCCTCCCTGTTTGTTCTCTTCACATACTGTTTCTTCTCATCAAAATACTTGTTTTGTACAGGGACAAAGTGCTCCCAAGGATATGTTCTGATGAAATTGATTTCATTCACTTGATCATATACCTTAGTGCCAACAGCTAGTCTTTCTTTTTGCAAATACATGTCTCCATATTCATTGCAAATGTTCTTGTATTTCCACTCAGTTGGATCATCACTGTCAACAGCACTATTGACGGTTGTAACACCAAAGACAACATCTGATGTTTTAGATACTGGAACTATTTTGTCTGGTTTGTCAGCTGCGAATGTGACAAAACGTCCTAAACGCATTTGGCGTGGAGGAAGCTCTGCCCATTCATACATTTCACTATATCCAAATTTCTGGACAAAATCGTTTTCATTCATTATTCCATTTCAGGATTTTTTTCTGAAGCAATCTCTTTAGGAGTCTTTACAAAGTTGAGATGCATCATCTCAATATAGCACATAGCTAACAAGTTGAACTTCTCTTTGTTAAAGTCTTTGTCGACTTCCATTACGATTGCTGGTGAAACATATGCATGCTCATTTGCAACAGCATATCCCTCTTGTTTGGTGATTTTCAAGTCACAAGGATGTTGTTTGGCTACACCTACCATCAACATGTATTTATAAGATTCAACAATTGGATCCCAACACTTGTACAAGTTGCCAACCAATGTGACTGCTTGGGCTTGGCCTAACTTCACATAAGTGCGTCCGTTAACTACCACCTGACGTTCCATACCTCTATACTCATTCATTGTAGTATAGGCAAAAGTACGAACAAGATCTTTTCTCAAAAAATCCATAGATTGTAAGTTAAATTTATTAAAATTCTATATTTAAGTTAGTGTTTCCACTAAATATTGTTGGAGTACCATAATTGTCAGAAAGAAACTTTATAGCAATATAAATTGTTGGAAACGAACCAGATACAAGTCTTTCCCAACCAAACAGTTTCTTTCCATAAGGCACAAAATTATCGTTTTCTTTTATTATCTTATACTTCTTCATAAAATAAAAAATGAATGTCCCTATAAAATATAGAAACATTCATTTCGTAAATTTTTTAATATTTAACAAATTATTGTTGATTTTGTTCAACTTCAGATCTTTTTATATGTTTTATATCAAGATGTAAATATTCATTCTCTTTAAGACGTTCTGCTTTCTCAGCTTCAGCCTCGTCACTTGTATTCCAAACACTCATTATTGCGCCTTCAAGATCTTTGTCAACTATGGCATACACCATGTCTTGACTTTCTTTAATATATTCATTAAGTGTTTTCATATTATTATGTTTTATTTATTTTGCATGTTTAGGATGTTTTAACAATGATCTGTTTATTTTTGAATTTTTGAAAACTTCATATGTATTACAATATTTTGTAATTGTCCATGAACTCAAGTCTTGATCAAAAGCTTTTGTTCCTTTAAACATAGCTTCAATTGATTTTGCGTTTATTGGTCTCCAAGAAGATATGTCTTCATTGAATACTTTGCATTCAACAAACATATAATCAAAATTCTCAACACTTGAAACATTCCAATATCTTAGTCCTATCCCTTCAAATCTATGGCAAGCTGCAAACATATGATTAGTGTCTTTAAGTTTTTCAGAAAATTTCCATTCACCAAGATATTCAGGGTTAAAATGAGTATTTCCACTGAACATTGAATCAGTGTTTACTGCATTAGACATATCCCATTGGCTTATGTCACCTGAAAAGTCTTTTAGATATAATGCTCTAGTAAAGTTTTCTATACCTGAAACATCAATATGATTCAAGTCAGCATCTTTGCCTAAACGTTCTATTTCATTGCTCACAATTCTTCTTAGCTCATCTCCACCATATCTTATTCTGATTTTTGATGGCTTATTTGCAGTACTAAGATATTCTGTCAATAGTCTCATTACACAAGTTTTCCTAAATCATCGTCACCAGACTTCTTTTCTTTTTTGTCTGATGAATTTTCTTTTTCTTTGTTACCGTCATTTCTTCCTGAATCATCATTCTTCTTGAAATCTTTAATCTTGAACACAGCTGAATCATTTGTTTTTTCAGCATCAAACATGTCAAGAATATTGTTGATTAATGTGTTTGTATCTGTTGGAAGCTTGAACATAGAGTCTTTGTCTAAGTCTGGACAAAAGATTTGTCCATCTTCATAGATGTACATCAAAGATTTTGTTAATTCAGTACTTTCTTTTATTCCAGTACGTTTTGTGTATTTCCATCTCAAAGCAATCTTCTCTTTTCCATTTGAACTCTTTACTGCTGCAAAGTAATATTCTCTTGGGAATTCAATCTCTTTAGCTACTAAAGATGTTAGTTTCTTAGCTCCCTTTACTTTGTCATTCATGTTGACAATGTCATTAAGTTCATCTTTGTTAGGATTCTTTATCTCTTCATCTTCATCTTCAAACAACATCTTGTATGTTGTGAATTCAGCTTCTTCAATATTTAATTCAAGTTGCTCTTTAACGGGTGCTGTGGCAGGAACTGCTTCCATGCCTGGCATTGCTGTCTTCACATCACTTGGTGAGAAATAGATTACCCAATATTGTCCAAGAGCAATCATCTTAATAAGATCAAGACCTTGTGCTTGAATGTATTGCTTGATAGACATTGTCTTCTGTATTGGGTTGTTCAATATCTTCTCAATCTCTTCTTTATTGACAAACTTAGATGAGTTCAACTTGATTGAAACTCCATCTTCACCAAGAGAAGCTACAACTCCCAATTGAGTTGCAAAGAAGTTTCTTACATTTGTCAATATGTTTTGTACTGGTGTCAAATGGTTAGTTACTCCAAGAGATCCAAGATTTCCTGGGTTGACATCACTTGTAGCACATTGTTCATTAAGTATTGTAAAAGTCTTCATAACTTAAATACGTTTCTCTATTTATATGATTTATATAAAAATAACAAAACTACTTTTTGTTGTTCTTTTTGCGTAGTTTCTTTTTTCTCATTTTAATCTTGCATGCACAACATGGAGCATCTCCACTTGTCATGTCTACACCACCCATACCTGTTGTGTTCATTGGTGTAGCAAACAAATCTTCTTCTATGTATTCTTTAAGTGCTTTCATTATGCTATTGACAATATTTTCTTTATGAATACTTCATGAGTCTTTTCAGTCTTGTTACATCCATTTTTCTTGAAGTATTTTGGAAAATACGACTTGTATTTTTTTATGTTTAGTTTCTCATTCTCATCAATGACATCAAATGGAACAACATTGACAAACATTCCATATTTCTTGTCATTTAAAAATAAGTCTAACGTCATGTTTGAGTCTTTGAATGAGAAGAACTCATCTGGACTTAGCATTATTTTGTAGTCATATTCAACGCCTATATTATTGAATTCCAAATTGCAGTCTAGTCTCAAATTTCTTTTGTTGACAACAGATATGTTTTTTGCAGTGCATTGCTCAATGATGTAGTCTGACATTGGATAGTCATCCATGCCATCATTGTTGTCATATATCAATATATGAGAAAAACCAATAGCTAGATGGTATCTTACCCACTCATCTAACCATTGGTTGTCATTCTTTGCAATAGTGAACAATAGACTATTCATCTTTCTTGAAATAATATTTGTCTATGAAATCTTTGTTTTTCTCTACACAATAATCATAAAGCTCATCATTGTCAAAGTCTTCAATCTTGTCTCTCCAATATGGTATGTTCTTGTCAAAAGCATGTATGCACATTGGCATTTTGTCAAATTTGTATTGATCAAACACAATGTCAGGATTCATGTCAATTGCAAACTCTAAAGCTTCTTGGAATTTTGGTCTCTCAATCTCATACAAAGCACCAAGATCAACACAAAAATACACATCTTCAAACTTTATATCTTTAAGCTTTTCATTAGTTATGTCATATCTCTTTCTTAGTTCTCCGTTTGGATTTGTCAAGAACTTGAATGTGCTTATTTTTCTTAGACTGAATCCACCATTTCCAACAGAAGGTGTGAAAACAATTTGTTTGTCAACAGTATATCTGTAATTTTTCCAGTCATCATGTGGCACCATTATTGGAGCACCGATATAGTCATAGTCTTTTTCACACCAACGTGCAATATTGTCATCTAGAAGATAGCAGTCAAGTTGATATATAATCATATATTCATACATTGAAAATGCATCGTAGAACTCGTATTTCATGCACAAGTGTGAATAAGCATCTAATGATGTAAAGTTCTCTTTGTCGAATCCTATAGCTTTTATTTCTGGAAAGATCTTCTTGTATTCTGTCATGTCTAATCTAAAAGGACAAAACAGATACACGTTTTCTTTGTTTTTCACTACATCATGAAGTCTCTTTAAAGAAAGTTTTTCTGATATAGTCAATGTGTCTTTGTATGCTGGAATTGCTATACAAAACTGCTGCAACGTTTTTGATTTTGTTTTTGGCGCATATGAATTTGTTCCTACTTTTGTCTCCATATATAATTTGATTTAAGTTTTATTTTTTGAATTCTCTCCAAAATCTGAATATTTGTTGTAATGTCGCTTTTGAGAAGTGTCCTTCAGTATAAAATGCTGTTGAAAGATATTTTGTTGGAAGCACAAATGACTTGCTTCTCAATACGGGAATGTACATCTTGATTCCAAATGCAAGCTTTGAGTTCTTTTTCATTATATGTTTCAAAGCATCCCAAGATATCACTGTGTTAGGTTTCTTAGAAGGATCATTAAAATACTTCTGGAAATATGGCTTGAATGCCTCATAAGTTTGATTCATTATCTTTGCTCTTGTAAAAGGTGGATAATAATGAAGATTAAGTCCAATTTCTCTAATTGTATCGTCTTTTGTTCTCACAATTCCCAAAAATATTACAAATGGTGTACGGTCGTAATATTCAAGTTCCTCTTTGAACTTTGGCTCAAGATACTCAAACACAACACATTGTCCTGGCAACAAATATCTTTTAGTTGGCTTTAGGTTTGAAAGAATCTCCTTGTATGCAAGCTTTGATCTTATGTTAGTTGGTCTTCTTGAAAGAGGATGACTGTTTATAGCATCAGTAAGCACATACTCATCAATCTCTTCTTCAGTGAACTCATGTTTTACAACATTTGAGACACGATTTCTGAAGTTGATAGCTCTAGACTGGTTTCTCCACTGTTTAGACTTTTCAGGTAGATCATTACCAGTGTATATTTCTTCTAAGCCTTGGCCTTTATATTGGTTCTGTAATTCTGCCATGTTTTTTATTCAAAGAATTTTTCAGTAACAATTATGAACTTCAAACCATTCTTGTCACAAAACTCTTTAGCTGCATGCCATTTGTCTACATTCTTTATCCATTGCTCTTTAAGCCATTTTGATGACGTCATGTCTGGCTTTATTGTTTGATCATATGGCTTAAGCTCAACAATGCATCTTACTCCCTTTGAGTTCTCAATGACATAGTCAGGATAGTAGTTGCATTCTTTTTGATCTAAGTGAGAGTAATACGGAATCTTCACAACTTCACTTGCCCATTTCATCACAGAAGGACTGTTCTCACAATATTGTATGAACTGATATTCAAGACCACTTCTGTAAATTATTGGCTCAGACTTGCAAGAGTCATAATACTTCTTTAACTTGTTTGGATTAATCATGCCTTGATGATACTTGCTGTTTTTACGAGGTTTTTGAGTCTTAATGAAATTATTTGATTTTCCAGTTTTCAAATTGTTAGAAATTTTATTTAATAAAAATAAAATAACTATTCTAACAATTTCTCAATTGCATTCTTGATTATTATTTGAAACATGCCTTCAATGTATTTTTTGCTCATGAAAGGCCTCATCTCATATATTTTCTCTGAACTTAATGCATAGTTAATTTGAATTCTGTCATGTTTCTTTCCTTCTTTCAAAAACAATCTTATTCTTAATGAAGTCAAACGTTTTTCATTGACTGAATCTTTTATGTATTTTTTCAAGTCATCAATATAGTATTCAAAAAAGCATAGATTGACAAAAGTTGTTGGTGTACACATTCTTTCTATTACTGAATCTCCAACCATAAGCTCAACACACAAAAAAGAGTCACATAAGCCTTTGTTCATCATGTCAATTGTTTCATCATAAGTTATGAGCATTAGTGATAAAAATGTATATTTTTATTTAAAGATAGAAAAAAATATAAAAAACATTTAACATGAAAGACTTCATATTAAACATTAAAGAACTCATAAAGAAACACAAATATGTGTTGATAATCATTGCTTTAGCATTATGCTTGATAGGAGCATTAGCATGCTGGGGAAAGTCAATGTACAATGCAAACCAATGGAAAAAGATCAACATCAACAATGTAACTGCTTTGACTGACTCAATAAACTACTACAAATCAAAGAATGGTGACTTAGTAGCTGAAAAGACTTTGTTGATTGGTGACATGGACTTGCTCAAGATAGCAAACAAAGAGCTTGCTGACAAGATTGAAGACATGAAAGTCAACAACCCTCAACAAGTAGTCCACATTGAGACAGTTATTGAGAATGATGTTCATGACACTGTATGGATGATACAAGAGTCAGACACTACAATACAAAAAGAGTTTGATTTCAGCAACAAGTGGAGAATTCTCAGTGGAAACATCAATTTAGACAAAAACCTTCTTAGCTTGTCAATTGAACAGGACAAAGTGTTAGTAGACTATACTTTAGCAATAAAAGACAACAAAGTGTACATCACTTCAGAAAACCCATACGTCAAATACAACGAGATTCAAGGACTTACTTTGCCTAAGCAAAAGAAATTGTTTTCAATTGGCGTAGGACCTGCAATATCTTATGGATATGACTTCCAGCACAATTGTTTCGCTCCTGTAGTTGGTGTTTCAGTTGGATTGTATTACAACATCTTCCAATTCTAATTCATCTAATGTTTTGTGTTATTTTTAAATAATTAAATTGCAAATTATAATGGGTAATTTCACTTTTAAAGTTTCTACTGGCAAAAAACCTGTAAAGAAAACAAATACTGAGAAGATACAGAAAGTATTGCTTGAAAAGCATATAAATGAAATAATGTCTACAGAAATGTACACATACATTGGTGATGATGGCAATGAGCATAAATACAATGGAATATTGAACAAGACATCAACAAATGTAGCATTTGGAAAGATATATGAGGCACATAATGTTGACTTGATTTTCCATCCAGCTGTAGAACATGTAGAAGGATCAGATGAATATTTCACCTATTTTGATTCAAACAACAAACAACAACTTTACAGAGGTAAAGTTGAATATGACTTTGAAAACAACACTTATGTTGGAGTCATTACACAAACTGAAGTAGATGAAACTTTAATACAAATTTTTGAAGAAAAATAAAACACAAAACATATATTATGATTAATAAGCTTATTATAGATGGTGAAAATGTTGAATTGAATGAGTCATCTAAAATGCCATATACACACACTTTCCAACAAGCAAAGACACATGTTGTTAAATTTGGATTGGACAAGACAAATGAAATATGCGCTTTTGCTTTCAAAGATTGCACAAACTTGACAAAGATTGAAATTCCAGAAGCTATAACAATGCTTAAGAGAGGAGCATTCATGAACTGCTCTAGCCTTCCATCAATAACATTGCATGAAGGCATAAACTACATTGGAAACTACTGTTTTGATGGTTGCACAAATCTTACTGAAATCAATTTTGAAGGTGATGAAAATCGTTCAGTGCCTAATGTATATTGCATAATTCCAAAACAAACAACTATTTATATTCCTGATGGATCAAAGTATGTTGAAGTTCCTTTTGCTGAGATTGACACTTCTGGTGACATTGACTACTTCACTCTTGAATCATGGGGAGAATATGTTCGTGTTGAAGACTTGTCATTGATTGATCCAGAGATACATTACTACAGAAACAAGTGGGATGCAATTGGTGACAACATCAAAGTAAAAGAGAACAAGAACCGTAGACCTGTAACTAAGCTTTTGTTCAATGAGACTGAGTTTGCTGCAATTCGTGGAAACATTGCTGAATTGGAAGTGAATGTATATCCTGAAGATTGCACTAACCTTAACTTCACTTGGAATTCATCAGCACCTGACATAGTAAAAGTCATGAATGATGACACTGGAAATCCTAAGTCAAAGTACATTCAAATGTTGAAGTCAGACAATTCTGGCACGGCTGTAATAGAATGCAAGTCAGAATCAGGAATAAGTGCATTTGTCACTTTCTACATTTCTAATCCTATATTAAGTGCTCCTGTAATAAGTCTTGAGTCAGGAAAATATACTGAACCACAAACAATCACTATTACTGCAAATTCAGAAGCTACAATATACTACACAACAAATGGCTACATTCCAACAAGAACAAGCACAAAGTACACTGGGCCATTTGAAATCTCAACTGACATGACAATCAAAGCTATTGCAGTAAAAGAGCTTGGTGAAGGTGAGACAGAAGCAGCTAATGGAATGCAAGACAGTTCTGTGACAGAAGCAACATACACATTTGAAATTGCTGAGCCAGAACCAGAATCAGGAGAATAAATAAATCCATTTGAGACATGACAACAAACAAGTTTTATTATATTGACAAACAAGGTCAAAAGAAAAAATATGTTGGCCCAATAATAAACAACCACAATGGAACATTCTCTGGCTATCTTGCAAAAGACAAGAAAACTGACATTGTTGTTGACTTAAAGTATCATCCAGCAGTTGAGCATGTTGATGGATATAACTCATATTACACTTATTTCAACTCAAATGGAGAAGAAACAAGATACTATGGATTGATGAAATCTAAAGACAATGGAGACAAGTATTTTTCTTATTTCACAACAAAGCAGATTGACTTGATTTACAAAGCTCCTGAAGTCACAACTGTTGAACATTACACTTATGTTGACAGAAATGGAATCACAAACATATACAACGGAGAAGTCATATTTGAAAATGGCTCTTACTATGGAATAATAAAATCATAAAACTATGAAAACTCTTTATCAATACATATTAGAAACACAGCTTCCAGAGATTGTGAAAGTTGGTGACAAGTCAGTTGAACAAGATCAAATAAATGGATTTTGCATACTTAAGCCAGGATTCTTAGATCATGAGACTGACTTCAAGAACTTGTTGACAAACAATGGTTGGAGAATCATACAAACAGCAAGAAAGACACTTACTCATGAAGAAGCTGAGGAGCTTTACAAGATGCACAAGAAAAAGAAATTCTACAAAGACTTATGTGACTATATGTCAAGTAGCGATTGCATTTGCTGCATGTGTTATAAAGATTGTGACAATCCAATAAAAGACATGAAGACTATAAAAGACATGGCACGTAAAGCTTGGGGGATAGATGACATGAAAAACGGTATACATTCATCAGACACTTTAGAGAATGTCAAAAGAGAATACAAATTGATATTTGAAAACAAGTATGAGACAAATGATGTCAATTGAATATATTAGATAGTATTTGAATATAAAAACAAAAGCCACTCACTGAGTGGCTTTTGTTTTAAATAAGAATTAATCTGTGTGGTAACCTCAATATAGGTTTGTCAGTAATAAGATATTTTTTTGAAGCAGTTATTACTTTAAGTTTTGCGAACAATTTTGTAAAACCTGTTATCTTGCATTTCATATATCCACCAAACCTGTCTGAATAGTCAGTATACACAACATACACTTCATCACCTTCAAACAACTCTTTTCCAAAAGCATCTTTATAGTCACTTGGAATATGTTCTTGGTTTTTGTGTGTCTCGTAATTATAGATGCTTCCTTGCTTCAAATAATGATTGATGTTTCTTGGTGTAGCATCACATAATTCAGAATCCCATGAAGGTTCATAGTCAGTGAATCCTCCTGAAGTGTAACTAGAACCTTCATGGTGTCTATAAATCTTGCCTTCCTTTATGAAAATGGAAGGACTTTCATCCACCATTGACATAACATTAAGCTTTTTCGAAAACAGCTCTTACATTAGTCTTGATGATCTTTGGCTTGCCACTACCACGCTTGCTAAAGATAAATGGCTCGCGATCTTTCTTGACTTCAAACTCCTTCACACAAACATTCACCTGGTCGCCTGGTTTGTAGTCAAGCAAATCATAAGAATCAACTGGCATAAGACCTGTGATGAACTTGTCATTAAGTTCAATGAATATTCCAGTCTTTCCACTTGAATTTATGATACCAGTGACAGTACCTTGATAGATAGGTGCTGAAATTTCAGTCTTGCTTGCAAGCTCAGCAAGTTTCTTAGCTGTCTCAAATTCATTGTAAAGTTCATAGATGTTGTTGTCTCCAATGATTTGAAGAACACGTTTACGTGAACCAACTAAGCAATTCTCAACAACTTTGTTGTTATAGTCTTTTTTGTACTCAACAAATTTCTGAGGAACAATTTGCACATCTTTGCCAACCCACTTCTCAAAATCATGCTCAATGTTAAGAACGATATGAGAACCAGGGATGAATATACGAGAAGTATAGTTCTTTCCAGTCAACTCATACAAAGGAGTAATGAGAGTATTTCCAACATAACCACCAGTGACTAACTCATCAATATGGACATTGATGAAGTCTTCATGAGAAATACAATGTTCAATCATAGAAACCCATGACTTGTAATATGCATTGATTACTGACACATAATACACATCATTTTTCTTTTCACGAACCTCAAACAAAAGCTTGTTGTCATGATTCACAAGATAGTTCTGGACTGCATCCATACAAGTAGCAAATGACTCCTTGCAAACAATTGTGAATTCTTTGGCTCCTTCAAAATTGAACTCAATTCCATTCTTTTGAATGTCCTTGACAGTTCCTGTATAGACTTTGCCAATCTCAAGACTTGGAACACAATTAACGGTCTTGATGTTCTTTAGCTTGTCGGTGTACTCTATCCCATAGTACATAGCAAAAGCCTTGACAACATCTACATTCTTATAACTTTGTGAAATTTTCTTTAAACGGTCAGCCTCACTTAAAAACGGGGTTGAGAAAATGTCCTGATCATTTGTAGGACATTTTACAAAATTGTTATTTTTAGACATTCTCTAAAAAATTTTTAAGGGTTAATAAATAAAAAATTAGTTTAACAATTATAATATATTATAGTAATATCTAATAAAGAAATTTAATAAAAATGAAAAAATTATATTGCTTTCACCAAAACATCTGCTTCATCTGTCTTCTTAGGATTTCCAAACTGATCTAATGCTTTCTTGCATGTTCCATCATCATACCATTCATAGTCATAAAGTTTCTCTTTCATCTTTACTTGACCATAGATTACATTAGGAACTTCTTTCATGTCAATCTTTGTGACAATGACTTGACGACCATCTGCAGTCATTACAGGCTTTTCATCATTAAGCCATTGATCATCAATTGGATCACCTTTTTTCTCTCTAAGCAAATATTCTGACAATGTTCTCATATAAACAAAAATTCATTTATTAAAAATAAACGTCAACTGTTTATTTGTTTAATGAACTCGTTCTTTCCTTGAGCTATTTCAGTTTCAGTCTCAACACAAACTCCATAGAGATCAAACTTTACATCACAATAGTTAGTCTTGTTTTGTTGTTGTATTGCTCCAATTATTTGTCCAATGATATCTGTGACAGCATGTGATGTCTTTTTGTTCTTGTCATAATAACGCAACACAATTGTCAAATAACTCATGTCATCTTGCTTCTTTGGAGTTGCATCATTTTCTTCTTTCATATCACTTCAAGTTTTCTTGTACAATCTTAGCAACCATAGCTCCATCAACACCAGGAAATGCTTCCTTGATTGACTTTATGAAAACACCCATGTTTTTCTTTTCAGGCACCATGCCAAGCTCAACTAAAGCATCAAATTTAGCTTTGACATCATCTTCTGTTGCAAAACCTGGCAAGAATTGCCCAATTATGTTGATTTCTGCTTTCTCTTGTTCAGCAAGCTCAAAACGCTTAGCCTGCTCATACATTCTGATTGACTTTCTACGCTCATCAACCATTGTCATAAGAAGATTTTCTTCGGCTTCATCAGTAAATGGCTCTTTATCTTCTTTAGTAAGGAATTCCAAATACTTTGCTTTTATGAGTCTCAATGTAGCAACACGTTGTGTCTCGTGAGCTTTCATAGCTTCTAATATGAGCTTGTCAATCTTTTCAATTTTCTCGTGTTTCATCTCTTAAAAATTTAAATTAACGTATATAGTTTCTAATAAAGTTCTTTGTTGAGTCCAAAAATGAAGCCTTTTCAACACACCAATGCAAATATCCCTGATCAAAGCTAGCAATGTAAGCTACAGGCAAATCTTTGTATTTTCCAATGTTGAAGCATGGTTGTTGTTTTCCTTGGAATTCACTATTGACAATCACATTGTCTTCACATACCATGTCTTCTGGCCCAAATGGCTGTTGCTCCATTTGCTTTTTGAATATGTCAAATGTAGCCATAGAGTCACCAAGTGCATCATGTGCTTTATAGCCAGCTTCATCCATTGTCATGCCAGTGTATCTTGTAAAGACATCACCAAGCCTCATTCCATGTCTACGTTTCTCTTCAGCATATACATCATAGCATTTTCTGTTTAAAAAGTCAATGGTTTTACCAATTTTATTAAGTTGATTAATCAAGAATGGAATATCAAAATTTGTACCATTGTATGTAAGAACATCATTGTCTCCAATGAACTCAATTATTTGATCAGCTACTTCAACAAGATGTGGCTTGTCTTTCAAGTCATTTGGATGAATTCCATGCTTCATATATGCTTGAATAGATATTGAGAATTCTCCATCAGGACAAATCATCAAATCTAATGAATCAACAATGTCATATTTGTTTTCTGTGAATTCAAGCTTCAAACCAGAAAACTGTATGATTTGATCTTTCTCTTTGTCTAAACCAGTGGTCTCCAAGTCAAAAATGACTAGTTTCTTTTTTTCATTCATAATCTTTTAACAGTTTTTACAAAACTAATATAGAAAAGCTTGCAACATATATTTACAATGTCTTTTTATTTTTATATATAGAGTTTATATTAAAATGACATTATGAGAAAAACTAATCTATTCTATTCACAAAGTCAAGATAGTAATTTTGTGACATTTAGTAACTATACTGAAGCTTTGACAGGAAACATTTTGAGCACAAACTCAAAAATGTTCCCATCAAAGTTCATTTGTCTTTATATTCCTACCTTAGACAATGAAAACTTCAACAATCACAAAGAAAGATTCATAACTCAATTTCTTTCAGGCTATTATGAAAACAAGTTAGCAGTAGTAAGAGACTGGTGTCTTAAGAACAACATTGAGAAGCCAGAGAATATATTGAACCCATTGGACTATTTGTTGAATGCAATATACATGTTTGACTACAATACTGACATAACATTCATTGGAGACATTTGTGAACAGGATTATAATGGAACTTTCATGGACAATATTTGTATAATTGAAAACAATGCAAGTTCTCAATTATATGAATATAAACCTAAACAATTGATAAACAATCATATAGACATTGAAGCTGATGGATTTTTAAGTGAAAAATACAAATCATATGATGACTACCAACATAAGCTATATGGTTGGGCTGGAGCAACAAAGCTTCCTTCAAACTTTGAAGGCATAAATGCTATGTATGACAATATAGAAGATGAGAATGATCCACAATTCTTGTATTACTATGAGTCTGAATCAATTGTGCAATTCAAACATATAAAGAATGATCAAGATGAAGAAGTGCTTGCTCCAAAGCCATCAGAAATAAAGTTCAATGTTTTGATTCCTTTGTTTGACGTCTACCAATACTATCAAGCTCAAACATTGAATGTTGTTTCAGAATTCAAGTATGATGACAAGAATGAACAAGGAATTGATGAGTCAACTGGAAGAAACTTAGTTCTAGTCAACAACAGTGAATACAAAAACCAATATGATGTCCCTATTGGAATGTGGTTTACTGACAAACCTGTTGTCTTGGAACGTTCAGAAGGTGAAGGACAATCAAAGCTTTATCGTCCATCTTGGAGCTTATGCATAAGCGCACAATTCAAGCCATTCCCATACAGCAATACATATCCAAATGAGCTTTCAGAATACTCAAATCCTGACAAATTTGCTACATTTGCAATGATAATGTCTAAGCAAGCATTCATAGTTGATGAATTCAACTCATTGTCAGAAAACTATGCAAACCTTGCTAACCAGTTGAATGACTTGACAGTAACAGTAAGAACTTTGCAAGGTGTTGAAGAAAACAATTTAGAAAGTGAAAGCGGAGAATATGATGACTTGTCACTTGTTGGCTTGCAAACACAAATACAGCAATTGCAAAACAACTTAGTGTCTCAACAAGCACAATTGTACTTGTTCTCAAACAACTACATAAAAGATTCTGATTTAGAAATGAAAGCAGCAAGACTTGGATATTTGACTGCTGAAGGTGTAGTTGACTACATTGGCCACAATTATCTTACAACAGAACAAATTAACAACTACATTTCAAGTTTGGGCTACGTAAAGACAACTGAATACAACACAGTTAAAAATGTTTCTAATTCTACATTCACTGGCAAACTAAATGAATTTATTACAGCAAGTTCAGATCTTGGAATAAGATTTGCAAACTTATGTGGTGGAAATGGTGGAAACCAGACATTTGAGAGTTCTACAAGCCAGTATGTAAGAGAAGGACATACACTTCCAGAAGTGTACAATTTTTGTCATAATGACTTAGTGAATGGATATGTAAGCGCTTATTCATACTTGTTGGGAAGACTGCAAAGAATAGATGGTATAGGGTTTGAGACAAACCAGGGATCTGGTGTTACTGCTCAATCATTCATTGGAAATGTGCAATCTGCATTTGACAAACTTGAATCAACTAACTTGCCAGCAATAAAAGATCTATTTGCATATCTATTGACAAGAACAACATTGTTTGGAGGTGTCAAATGGAGTACTTCAGGAGATACTTTATTGGGAGATGGAGAAGCTACAAATCATGGAACTATTACTGGAACTGATGATGCACATTACTTAGAAGCAATAGGAAATGTATTGAAATCATCAGTAAACTGGTCAGAAATCTATCAACCAGAGATCATTGTCCCAGAAGAGACAGAACCAGAACCAGATCCGGAGACAGAGCCATAAATTTAAATAAAACATAAAACAAAAGATGAGTGAAATAAACACAGGATATAATACAAGTCTTAAAGAATACTACAAGAACATACAAGCATTGTATACTAATGCTGTAAACATGATGTCTGCAATAAACCAGTCTTTGACATCAAGTTCATCAAAAGTTTATGTCAATTTGATAAACAATGATGGTGAAGTATACACTAAAGTGCAACTTCCATCTATGCTTTATTTGGAGAACAAGCTTGAAGAGCTCCAAAACAATTTTGACAATTTGTTCAAGATAACACAATCTGGTGAAGCTTGGTTTGAGAAGTCATCAGAAATGTTCAAGCTTAAGTTAGTCAAAAGCAGTACAGCTCCTGTAACACCAACATTTGTTGGATTAGATGACATGAAAGCTGGAATAACCGACAACAACTTCTTGAAAGATCTTGTTTCACCAAAGACATTTTTGAAAGTGAACATTGCTAATCTTCCTGAGAATGCTGAAAAAATGTTCATGAGAAAAATTGTATTCAATGACTCATCTTTGTTTTATAAAATAAAAGACTTGAGCTTGACTTCATATGAAGAGTTCAAAGCATCTCTTTACAATCTAAAAAATGGAGTTGACTATACTGAATACGACTCAACTTTAGATTTGCCAGTAAGAAAAGACAGATTCAAGTCATCATTTGCAATAGTTGAGATTCCAACTACAACAGTATCTGGAACTGAAAACCCAAGAAAAGAGAACGTAGCTAAGAATCACAAGTTCACTTATGATGTCATATTAGACAACTTGTTGTATCATGACAGCGAAGACACAAGCATTGAATACACTTTGAAAGTTGGTGACAAAGTATGTCTTGGAAACACTTCAACAGTATATATTGTCACTTATGTTGACACACAATCAAATCGTGTAAGCATAAGAGAATATGTTGGACATTCTACATTAGATACAATTGACAACAACTCTCAAATGGTGTTGCAAATATACAATGAGTCTTATAGCAACTTCAATGAAGTTCAAATACCATTAGAAGAGAATCAATTCATTGCTATATTCCTTGGAGTAGTATATAATAATGTTCGTAGTATATTGTCAGAACCAATAATGGTAGATTTATCAACTATCAAAATGTATGACAACTATGGCAATCCAGTGGTTGATGAGTATGGAAACCAGTTAAATTATGTTGAGTACTATGACAAATATTGCACTAACATTGGAGACTTGATTTTGGGTTTGACGCAATCAGCTTACCCTCAATTAAGCAATTTCACTAATGATGTCTTATTCAACATACAGAATGGTGACAACATAAAATTGTTAGTCAACCAGACAATTGACACTGAAGAGATATTGAAAGTTGTGCCAATCAACAAGCATTTAGTTGACAACACAACAACCGAAGAGATAATCAATCTTCATGCTCAAAAGAGTGAGCTTAACTCACAATTGCAAAACATACAGGAGAACATTGACAATGTATATTCTACATTAGTCAACACTGACTTCTCACAAGAAGTTGACATAACACAACAGTCATTGCAAGCACAATTGCAAGAATACTATGCTCAACGTCTTACATTACAAAAGCAATTGAACACGGTAATTGACACTATTAATTCTGCTTCATCTGAAGTCACAATTGCAAAGGATGACACTAAATACAGAATTCGTGGAGTCACAAACATTGAGCCTTTAGAGAATTACCTTGACACTTATGCAGCTAATGACTTCAAAATCATAGGACTTGAATGTGAATACAAATACAAGTCAATATTGAAAGACACTACTGATGTCATGAACATAAATTCTAACTTGTTCACTGACTGGAATCGTATCAACAACATTGACCGTCAACGTAAACTTGTGTTCAATGGATCATTAAGTGGATTCCATACTGAATATGTTGACTACAGCTCAACTCAAAACATCATCAAATGGAATCAGATTGACATTCCAATACAAAAAGGTGAAGATGTCATCATTAGAATTCGTTACAAATACAATGTTGGACAACCATTCATCAACATATACTCACCTTGGTCAGATGAGTTTGTGATGCAATTCCCAACTGAATATCTTGACAATATTGAATTGAACTCTATAATAGAGACAAATGAAGAAGACACAATAAGTGCTAAGTTTAGAGAGACATTGATAAATGATGGTTATCAACAACATATCAACAACTCATTGACTGTAAACAACAACACATTCTATCACATGCCTGAGAACATCTATTCAGGATTCAATACTCAAGAAAACAACATGATCAGCTTAAAAGACAAGTTGACTGAAATGAGTATTGATATTGAGAATGCTAAGTCATTGATTGAGTCAGAACTAAACAAGAAATATTCAGTATTGTTGAACTATGATGAGGGAAATGTTGAGTTGTTCCCAGGGAACATCAACAAGATACATATCTATAACAATGATCATATAAATGATGCATTTGTGAAGAAGCATATGAACATCATCATAAAGAACACTGGTGGTGCTAACATAAGATTCTACAGCATATTCCCTGGAAACATTGACATTCCTTTGATACTTTCTAACAATGAGTTCTATGAGAAATACATTCAGCATTATGAGAGAGTTCCTATCACTTGTGGAAACAAATTAATGCTTCAGACATTAGGCCAATGGATTTATTTCAGACAAGACAACCCATACACTGGGCACATTGTCTATAATGATGACTTAGCACAAGACTTGAAAGACTATAGAAGACTTAATGACAATTCAGACTATTTGACATTTGAAGCATTGAACACATATATAAGAAGAGACTATTCTCAAGCATTAGTTGCTTATAGAAAGAGAAATGAGGGTGAAATAAGAAACATCATTGATCTTACTTGGGTTGGACTAGACTTTTCTGCTAATGATGGAACATTCACTCAATTGACTACAAACATGTCACTTGAAGACACATTGATTGAAAAGTACTCAAGAAAGCCAGCTGAATGGTTCTTGTATGCGCAAGACTTGTCAAACAACTATTTGACTAAATTTGAAGACATTTGTGGCACAACAGAAAGTGGAACAACTGTATTCTTAGATGAACAAACATCACTTTCAGAATTCATTGCACAAAACAATGTCAACGGAATAACTGCTGGAACTAACACGTTCATTGGAGCATTCTTATATCCTGACTTGTTGGCAAGAACTACAATACTTACTGATGGCAAATACAACGGATATGTTGAACTTGAGACTGGAAAATCATTGTCAGTACCTGTGACATTTGAGTACTCATTAGATGGAGACTTGGTGACAGAAATAACAAAAGCATTATATTTTGACTTGAGAGACTCTTATGATCAAGAGCCAACACACTATATGATTGAAGTTACTTCACATTATGACTTCAGTTCTACAGGAACTTTGATTGGAAACTTTGGAATATAAAATAAAGACTTGTTGACATGCTTGACTATCCAACATTAGCAAAGAAACCAAAAGTCACAATTTACAAAGATGGAGAGAAATACGAGATGATTGACTTGCTTTCCAAGATTTACAATGGTGACACTAACATATATGGCAATACTTTCACAATAACAAAAGAATACATTGCTAGACCTGACTTAGTGTCTTATGCTGTATATGGAAGTGACAGATTTGGTGACTTGATTTGTAAAGTGAATGGAATATCTAATCCATTTGAATTGAATGAAGGAATGATTATATTTGCTCCATTGAGAGAATTCTTGGACAAGATAACTTGCAGGCTTGGTGCAAGCAATGAGTTAGTAAGCCCTAACTCAAAAATAAACTCAAATGGAACTAACGACAATATATTCTCTGACTTCTCAACAAGTATGCTTGACAACAGCAAACTTAAAGAAGAGATAAAGAAAGATCCAAAGAAAAACAAGACAATCTCATCAACAATAGGAAAAGAGTTCAAGACATCAAAAAAACTAAAAAATGAAAGAAGATCACCAGGTGAGCAAACAATAGAAGATGTCAACTATGTGATTGACAAGTCACTTGGTCTTGTGTACTATTAATATGGCAACAGAAAACAAGACATATGAATTGATTGAGCCTTATAATCCAACTGACCCAATCGTTGTGTTTGATCCTTCAATAAAGCAAGGAGAAGTAGCAAAACTATATATGGGAGAAAAGGATGGAGAAGGAACATTGGGTGGTGACACAGCAGAAAATTTGTTGGCTATTGATGGTGTAAAAGTGCCAATAATAACTGTAAACAACTCTTCTGTTGAGACACAAAACATTCTTGAGTTCAAGCTTGAAATAAAAGAGTTCTTGCCAAAGGTCGATGTAACAATATTGGATGCAGATGGAAGAATTCAAGCATTAGATGTCCCAGGAATGGAGAACAATCTTACTGTCATACTTATTGCTCCTGTTGATGGTGCAAACAAGAAGATTGCAATGAGATTCTATATAACAGAATGCAAGTTCAACACTGACGGAACAATAAACTATAAAGGTGAACTAAAGCTTCCTAATTTAGATTCATTCAAAAACATGCAAATAGGTGACTCAAAGCTTTCAACTTATGAGATGTTTGAACAAATTGCAAAAGAAAATGAGCTTGGATTTGCTGCTACTGAAGATTGCAAAGACATCAATGACAAAAGATGGAGACAGCTATACAGACAAACATTAATTGACTATATGCAAGAGCAATTGAAGTTTGCAGGAAAAGATGAAGACTCAATATTTGATGCTTGGATAGATGAGTTTGGATATCTTGTTTTAGTGAATGTGCCATGGGTTTTCAAATATGAGTTAGAGCCATTGCAACTTACTATAAAGATGATTGCTGGCTTGAATACTGGAACAAAAGTTGAAGAAGAGAACAAGCCATTTGTTGAAGAGACAGCAAGGTTGATATCAAACCATAGACAAGAGACTTCAGCTGAAAACTTATACTTCACAAAATATGAGAATGTCTCAAACAATGAAGGTCTTAAAGCTGGCACTAAGAACAAATATTACTATATGAAAGCTTTGTGTAGTGAAAACAAAATGGATTCTTTTGAGACAGAAATAAAAGAGAATTCTTCTGAAGCACAAACAGAAAAAAATGACTACACTTTTGAGAATGTTGAGTTTCTTGGGTTTGACTTCACTGATGATGACGATGAAGAGAACACTCCAATAGTTGTGCAGCAAAAGAATGTTGAGAACTTCTTCACAAACATATATAGCAAAGAGGTTGTTGTCACAATGCCTAAGCCAAATTATCTTTTACAAAGAGGAATGCTTGTCATAGCATTGTTTGAAGAATATAACCCTGTTGCTAAAAAAGCTATAATAGAGAATGCTGAAAACATAAATGTTGCAGAGTCAGAATACACTGGAGAAGAGAATGAAGACATTGTGAAGTCACCAGATGATTCAGGAACAATGCTTGACATGGTTGATCAACAATTCTCAAATGAACTTGACAGTGTACAAAATCCAGTACAAACTGGAATATATTACATAAAAGACATAACATTCTTTTATAACTATGGTGATGATGAGATAATTCAACAAATGACATTAGTCAAACGTGGTTCTAGAACCAACTTGAACAACAAACTTGCAAAATTAACAGTATTGTAAAATGAACAAAACAGATGTAAAATATAACAAAGTATCATATAAGACTGGTCCTCAAAGTTTTGCCAGCATAGTTGATGACAAACTTGAGAATGTTCATAGAATGTTGTTGAATGATGCTTTGAGAAAATACTTTGAAGACAACAAAGAGTCAAAATATGACAATATTGAATTTGCAAACTTTGTAAAGACTTACAATATTGTTGAGCAACGTAACCAGACTTATGATCTTCCAAGTGTAGTCATAATAACAAAGAACACATTCCCATATTCAAGAGAGAGTGTTGACTTGACACAATACTGGAACAAATATGAGTTTGATGAAAACAACAAAGACATTATTGAATTGGTTGAAGATGAAGAGATTGTAAAAGATGCTAAGCTTGTGTATATTGACTATGTAAGAAACAGATGCAAGTTCAGAAGCAAAATAAACAACAAAGAGTTCTGGACTACATTAGACTATATAAATGAAGACACCTTGATTGATGATGAAATGACTCTAAAAAGTACATTTGGAGAACTATTGAAAAATATCTAATTTTTATGATGGATAAACTTGTTGAAAAAGTAGACAAATATGACATAAAAGCATCAGGCAAATATGATGTGCCGGGTGAAGATGCATCATTGAGTTTCTTGCTTCCAGACTATGGATATGACAAATACATAATGGATATTGCTAACTGGCAAAAACAACGTATATCTTTTGGTACTGAGCCTGGTTACTATTATTTCAAGATATTCTTTAACTTTTCAACAAACTTTGGTTTGCTTGGTGGACTAATGACAACTATAGACGACTCAGATGCACATGGTGCAATGTTGTCTTCTAAGAACACTGCATATGGATATTTGAAGACAATAAGGAATTATCATAAATATGAGAATGTTACTGAAAGAATTCTTTCATTGTCAAAGTTTGCTGCAACACTTAAAGACATCTCTTTAAGGACTCCTTGGTTGTTCAAGTCTTTGTCTGGATTAAATACTATAAACTCATCATATGTCAACAATTTTGACAAAGAAAAGACAATTGTAATTGGATTGGGTCAAGAAAGTGTCGACAGTAGAATTGGAACATTGATTGACTTGTACAAATATGCATGTTTTGATCAAATAAATTGCAAAGAAATCATACCTGCTAATTTGAGAAAGTTTGAAATGTCAATAATGGTCTATCATATTCCATTAAGCCAGTATCATAGTAAAGTTATGACTGACAAAGACAATGCTAAAGACACAAGAATGCTACCATCATTATGGAGATCAATAAGCGGTCAAGATGCATATCATATGACTAATCTTGAATTTGACGGTAAAATTGAATCAAAGACAACAAACAATGCAAGTGATTTCTCAAATATGATGTCATTCAAGTTGTTCACTTTCTTGAATTGTGAGATTGACATTGAGAATGCTAATGAATATTATCTTGATGGCATGACTAATGAGTCAGCCTTCCAACTTGGAAACAACCAGCTAAAGATAAAATATGACAGAGTATATGAGCATAGAATGAATGAATGGGCTCAAATGTTCTTTGGATCAGATGGATTCTATTACAACAAAGGTATTCCTGACATATTCAGAAAAGATGAAGGAAATGAAATGAATAGCACAGATTTCTCTTCAAAAGACTTTGACATAACTACAGACACTATAACTGAAACGACAAATTCTCATGAACAGAGAATCAAAGCAATGCAAAAGAAATGGATTGGAAACATGTCAAGCGGAAAGATATCAATACTTGACTATCAAAAGCTTTTGCTTGGAAAATATTATGCTCCTATTGACACTCCAATAAAACAATTGTTTTTTGCCGTACCATTCAATATAAATGAGAGAGTAACAAATCTCAATAATAAATATTCTGACTGGTTCAACAGAAATCAAAACTCAAAAAAGCAATTGTATAACAACTCATTCAGACGCTAACCGATTACAATCTTTGGATTCCACTCAAGATTTATTTGTGATCTCTTATATACTACATTTATGCCATAATTGTGCTGTATAGTATGATCTATCAAGTCTTGTCCAGTATAGTAGTCATTTATTTCTGGAGTTATAAATTCAATATATGATATGAATTCCTGATTGTCTGTTTCTGGAATTACTGAAAGTTCTCCTGATGGAGAGTTTGCATTTGCAAAACTATAAGAATAACCTGTAAATGTGTCATAAGTATCTCCATCTTTCTTCCATAAACGTATGTTTTCAACTTTATAGCCTTTATTGTATAATTGCTCTAAATTGAAGTTCAAGTCTCCAACTCTATTTAAGCTTGTAAATTGATTCTTTGCAATTATGTCTTCATTAGCTAAATAAAGGTTTGTATATGTGTTGACAATTGAATATCTCAATTGAGTCTTTGGAGTAAACACTTCAACTATCTCTATATGAGTAGAATCAGCAGTTTGACCAGGAATAACATTGAACATGCATTTATACATATTGTTTGAAATCTTTTGTATTGATGCATAGTTTGAGTCAGATGGTGTAACATAAATAGTTCTGTCAATAGATGAGTAATTTGGATTTACATCAAAATCACTTAATATGAGTCTATAATATATGTTATTTTCAAATACATCACTATTGTCTAAAGATGCTATGTTGTATGCATCAAACGTTTCATTAGGATCATCAAATTGTCTTCTATATTCTGCAAATTGTGTGCTGTCGTCAAATTCTTCAATTCTAATTATGTCAGTGTAAGAAGCAAATCCTGTCATTGTTTCTTGTGGAGTTGCTCCACTTGAAAACTTTATATGCGAAATAAAATATGGAGTTGTTGGCATTGTTGATCTCAATGAAAATGCCACTGTCATGTTTTCATCAATGTTTGTCATTTCATACAAATAAGGTGATTCATTGACAGTCACATCATTTCCATTTATAATCCAATGATCAAACGTATAGTTATTATTTATTTGTTTTACTTTTACACGAATAGTTTCATCTAATGGAATTGCATTAGTATATGTTGTTGTTTGAGTTACTGTTTTCCAGTTATTTCCTGTTGACTTTGAAAAACATAATTGAATCAAATTAGTGTAAGAACCGAAATCAAATGTTAAATCAAAAGCATTAATCACTCCAACACTTTTTGAATGTATGTTCAATGATGATACTCCAGTAGTTGGAACTCCTATTGATGTTCCATTAAATTCAAATATGTTACCATTATTATTGAATTCATATCCGGTGATAACATAGTTTCCACCAGTGTCAGTTATGTCTACTGCAACATGATTAGAAGTATCATTAATAGCTATTGTTGTTGGCACTGTATTGTTTGTTGTTGAAATATAAGGATCATCAGGAAAATATACATAATAAGAGAATGTTATTATGTTTACATTGTCATTAGTGATAGCTAAATCCCAATATTGTGTTTGTGGCTCTTCATTATTCAAATAAAACACAATGTTGTCAAGTGCCTGTGACACTGTAAATGTCATTGGCTGGTTTGGAACATAATTATGAAGTGCTCCATCTGAATATGTCAAAGCATATGTGGCATGACCATTGTAGTTATATGATATGTTTGTTAATGTTAATGATTGTCCTAATTGTAAATTTTTAGTAACATAATGTTTTCCTATTTGAACATTTTCATCATCTATATAAAAGCTTACATCTACATCATTTGCTGAACTATTGCTATAATGCCCAATATATGAGAAAGTAACGTTCTTTGAATTTGGAGCAAGATAAAATTTTACAGAAAAATCATCATTTATGTTTGGAATACTTATAAAGCCTTCACTATTATATATTACATTTCCACTTATATTATTGTCAGTGCTGTCAAATATGCTATATGAAAGATTATAAGTTGAATTATATGAGATATCTCTAATCAATACAGATTCATTGTTTACTATATTATTATAAGACAATATGCTATTTACTAAATAATAATTTTGACTATTTATGTTGAATGATATTGGTTGAGCATAACTTGAATAATTATTATTTTTGAATGCCAATGTATGAGTTATTTGCTCTTCATCATAAAACATTCTAAAATAAATTTGTGTAAGTGTTTCTGGAGATTGAATAACAATATCACCTGATCCACTATAATATGTCAAATTATTGTTTAAATTAGTATAATATCCAAATACATAAGTGCTGTCATAAGATATGTTTCTTATAAAAATTGAATTGTCAATGCCAACATTATAAGAAACATATTGCCCCATATTCAATGTTGATGCACCATAACTATAATAATTACTTATATTTACACCAGTATCAACAACAGTGAATGTCAATGGTGATAAAAAACTTGTTTTTTGAGTTACATATCTAAAAACAACCATATGAGTTGTAGATGCACTTCTTGGCTCAAGGACACATAACACATTATGGTCTGTAGAAACATTATTAGCAGTAAATAGTTCTCCGCTATGTTGCACAATCAGCCCATTTGAATACTCTACCCATCCTGTAAAATCATAATCTGTACAATTTGAAAAGTCAGGAGTCAAAATAGCAGTAGCTTGATATGGAACAGTAATTGGCACTTCTTTATTTGTCAAAACATTAACATTGTTATTGACTTGATATGTCATTGGCACATTAGGTTGGTTTGTAATGTATGCATAGTTTGTTCCATTTTGAGTATAAAATCCCCAAAATGATATCTGATATGTACTCAAGTTTAATGTCAACAAATCTGTTGTAACATATCCTGAACTTCCATAATTTAAGTTTAATGTCTTTACACTCATGTTAATTATTTATAATATTGTAAATTTTGGGGATCTGTCATTTGTAACCAAGTTTCATAACTGACATAATCTACTTCATTGTTGAACCAGCTTGTTTGAAATTGAGTATTATATAACAATATGACTTTATTGCAATACAACCATCCATCAGAAGTTGTTTTATGCTTTATCAATACAGCATATTTGTAATCATTTAATGTAGCTGTTGAATTAACAGCATTTACAGCAGTTGTGTCTGTTATGACACCACATAAACTATACGTTTGTTGGTTTTCTATAAATGGTCTCGTCGAATCAACTAAAAGTGTTGATTCATGTGTATAAAATCCATTATATAAACTTGGTTGAACATTATAACGATACATTTCAAATCCTACATGTGTAACTGTAAGTGCGTATGCACGAGTCAATCCACTTAATTCAAGATTCAAATTGACAACAATAGAATTAGATGATGTATTCCAAAATATATTGAAAGAATTTGTGTTTGAACCAATTACTGCTGTTGCGACTTTATCTATTCCTGTTGATTGTCCTGATCTACAAACAATTAGATTTTGTGCCATATTATTCTTGTTTTATTTATTGTTGTCCACCTTGTGTTCTATACCATGTGTAGTTGCTATATTCAGATGAGTTTCTTATATTTGATGATGTTATTGCATTTGTGCCTTTTAATTGCAATCCACTTACAACAAAACATTGTTCACAATACATACTAAATCCTGTATAACCAGCATAAAAGATAATCAAATAATTTGAGTTGTTTTCTATCGTTGTCACAATGTCATCATAGCTATATCCTTGTAATGTGACAACACCAGTATAATTGTCAAAACTTCCAATATTGTTAGTATATCTTGCAGTATAGTCACTATCGCCTGCATTGCTCATTATGTTATATATTGCATTTCCTGAAATTTTTCCTATTTTGCAATTTATGAATTGCAAATCAAAATCAGAATAAGTTGAGACTTTTAACTTCACAGTTATGTATGTTCCACTTTGTGATGTTTGTCCTTCATCCTTACCTGAGCCTTCAAGTTCACTAGAGCCAGATCCAGATTCAGAACTGCTTCCTCTCATTACAACTTCAATCACACTAGATCCTTCTTCAACTTCTTGTTCATTGTTCATATTGTTTTCAGCCATGTCTTATATCAATTTCATTTTATAAAAATATTAGTCTTCAACAAAACTATATGACAACATTACTCTGTTGTCAGAAGATGATGTCATTAACGATATATTGTCTACACTATATCTATTTCCATCAACATATTGGTAGCAACTGTATGTTAACTCTTCTGCTGACAATGTCTGGCTATATGTGTATTCACTTCCATCTAATGACATATACAAATTAATCTTTGGAACTGGTGTAATGTATTCATAAGACTTGTTCTCAACAATTGCAATCTTTGTTATTGTCTCATTAATGCTTGGCAATGTCTCAACATTCTCATAATACATCTTGTACTTCTGATGCAAGTAATCTGATCCAGTGATTTGTTCCGGCAATATGTAGTGATTCTGATTGTTGTAGTTGTCATTGTCATCAACATCAAGTTGAATTCTGTAAGCCATGATAGGTACAATGACACCCTCACCATTGTCAATCAATATTTCTTCTGTCTCACCGTTGTTTGTCAAGTCAATGTCATATAATGAGTTGAATCTGACAATTGAGTATTTTGTCTCTTTCTTTATTGACACATCATTTGCATACATTATGTCAATCACTATTCTTGTCTTTGTTGAATAGTTGCTCTTGTCAGTGTCTCTATAGTTCTTGCACAACCAAGAGAAAGATATCTTTACATCTTCTTCATTTGTTGACTGGAAAGTCCTTGTCAATCCTGTCTGACCAGGATATTTGTCAACATCATTGTAGTTTATCTCATACAATGTTATTGCTGGAGAAACATTGTCAATATAATTTACAGCAATCTTGAATGGACAGTTTGTGTTCACAATAAAAGTTGCATTTATCTTTTGCACTTCCATCTCTTCTTGTGTCTCACCATACTCTGGTTTTGTCAAGTCTATAGAAGACAAGCCATCACAAACAAGTGTGAACACCATAGGTCCAGTGACCGAAGGAGTAAGATAGCTAAGCATATTCTCAATTGAGACAAGCCTGCTGTCTAAGTCATTTATTGTTGATCCAAGACTTATTATGCTTTGCTGTATTGATGAATAGTTCTTTATGCTTAATACTCCATTGTTGACTTCTGTAGTCATGTTATCAGGTTTCACAACACCAAATGAAATATATGAAGCTTTTCTAATAGCATTATAGTTTATCTGGAGATTGTTTCCACTAGATTTATAGATACTATTGTTATCAGGTTTAGAAATTCCGTAGTACGTGCTTGAGGCACGTCTAAATGAATTTATATTCACACTTAATATTCCATCATTAGAAACTATGGTAGAATTGTCAGCTTTCAATATTCCGTATGATGAGTTGCTTGCTTTTTTAAGATTGTTAGCATTGACACTCAATATTCCATTGTTAGCTTTTATTGTGTCACTTCCCTTTATTGTTCCAAAAGTGCCTGTGTTGTTGTTAGAATAGTCTAAGTCAGAAGTGTCGACATATATTGTTCCTTTGTCAGATGTTATTGTTGTTCCATCAACTTTCACAACTCCAAGTTTAGTTGCTGAAGCTTTTGCTATTTCTTGTGTGTCAACAACTAATTTGTCTTTTTCTTTCTTTATTGTGATATTGTCAATCAAAGAAGACTTCTCTAATGAAAGATTTCCAATTGAGTCTTCAACAAACATTGAATTGTCAACTTCTAGACTTAATGTTCCATTATTCTCAACTATTCCATTTCCAGTCATTATGTCATATGTTAGTCTGACAGGATTTCCATCATTGTCAGTCACTATCATAGAATGAGTTTCTTCATCTGGAGAAGCAACTATTAATGTGTTTTTTGGAAGTCCAATGACAGTCATGACATTATAGCTAGAAGTGTTAGCTACAGCCATCCCAAATGTCTTCCCATAAGAGCTATGTATATCGTTAAGTCTAGACATCAATTAGAAAATTTTATTTGTCTGTTGAATGATTTGTTTGTTGATGGCTTGAGTTAGCTTCATTTTCACCATCTTCATTGTTTTTTCCACTTGCAAGATCTTGTATAATCTCTTGCATTTCATTGATTTGGTTATACATATATGTAAGAGTGTCTAATGTCTCTTGGTTTGAAGTAGTGAACTCTTCTTTGTCTGTTACAGATGGTGTGTAGTTCAACAAACCATTTATGATGTTGACATCCTTGCTTGCACCATTGTTGTAGTTAGCATTGATGTATACTTTGTCGCTAAGCAATCCGCCACTTGCAGCAAAATACAAAGTAGTTGTCTGACCACCAGAAATTGCACTCAATACAAAGTTGAACATTATTCCTGTTATATTTTGCACTAATGGACCATTTGAGTTTGTTGTCTGGTGCTGGTTCAAGTTCTGGTTGTCAGTACCTTTAGTGCTTGGATTATTAATCTTTGAGTTGACAATAATGTTTTGTTGTGTCATTCCTCTGTCATTTCCATTTGTGTATATTGTCAATTGTGAAGTAGCAAATCTTTCATCATTGCCAAAGTCATGTCCTCTATCATATACCTGTTGAGCTTCTTGATTGTGAGCAATGACATTCCAAGCGCTTATGTTGTTTGGATCTGGTGCAACAGGCAATATATTGTTAAGTGTCAGCATAATCTTTGTGCCCATTGGATTCCATCCGCCATCCATGCTTATGATTATGTTGTCATAGAATTCATCATAGTCATAAGAGTTAGAACCATTGAACAATACAACATTTGGCCAGATGTTTCCATAAGGAACTTCAAATCCTATTTGAGCACCTGCTGGAATGTTAGTCATAAGACCAGCCATGATATTGAACTCAATTTGAATTCTAGTATCATCCCAAGGATAGATATGTATGTTGCTTATGTAGGCATCTCCAAATGTCAAAGTGTTAGTTTGATGTACGTAAGTTGGCCATGTTCCAATTGATTGCCAGTTTATTCCTGATGTTACTCTTGCACTTCCATTTGTACGTTCAAAGTTGTCTCCACCTATTGTGCAATTTATTATGTTGAAACCAGAATACTCATTGTCTCCATCATTAAGAATATAATCAATGACGGAAGCAGGAACTAAGTTGTTTATATTTGCTGAAGTTCCATCTGAATTCTTTATAACAGCATTTTGTGGATTTTCAATATATGCATTTCCACTATTTATATCTAACTTTACAGATATTATGGCATTAGTTGTTTCAGGATCTAACTCAACATTTATTTTATTGAATATGTTATCCTGATTCATAATATTTATACGTGTTGTCTCGTCAACTTCATCATAATTAGTGTTTGTTCTAGTTTTTGACCAATTTATCACTTCTTGACTTGGAGTTTCAATATCTGGAGTTTCTATATTTGATGAGTTTCTTAAAAGTCCATGTATTGTGCTGAAGCAATGCTGTATATTGACAACCCATTTTTCATTCAATGTCACATTGTCACTTCTTGTGATATGCAAGTCTAACAAGCTTATTGAAGAGACTGCTGTATTTCTTGTGATGTATTGAGGAATTATTGACTGTACAAAAACATTTATGTTGTTCTCTCTTATGTCTTCAATGTAATTTATTGTCAATTGAGTGTTCTTCCATGACTCATAGTTTCCAGTTGCATGATGAATGTCAAGTGTCATAGTTGCTTTTCTGTCATTCATTGAAACAGGATATATTGACATGACATCTAATATGTTGTGGCCAACTCTATTTTCAATTGTTGCAGTGTTCGTTGCAGTGTTTCTCATATAGTAGCTTAGCCACATTTGAGTTTCATCGCTGCTCTCTAACCATCCATTTTCATTGCCATCAACCATAGCATTTCTGTAATATAATGATGGCTCTTCAACAATTAACGTGTAAGCTGTTCTAGAATTTGTTGACAATGTCAATGGCAAGTAGTTTGTGAATGTGTCTCCATCAGTAACCTCAATAGTTGTTGCTTCAGGAACAAGAACACCATCAACATATTTGTCTGTATATACTGTTTTGACATACTTCATATTTTCTTCAGCAACAATGTAGAATGAGTAAGAGCTCATTGTCATTGTGCTTGACATTGGTTGAATATATGAAATTTCAGTGATGTGCTGGTTGTTTCCATCTTTGTATGGTATGTATTCTGAACCATTGAACACCATGAAATACAAGTCTTTGTTTTGTGCTCCATTTTGCACAATATCATATGAAACTCTTGTCTCATAAGTTATGACTGGTTCTGGTTGTGAAGGTTGTATGAACCATTGCATATTCCAACGATTGAATACATGAGCTCCTGTCTTGTATACAGATGCATCATTGATTGATGACACCATTATGAATACTGTAGTTGGAGTGTTTCCTTCATTTGTCAATGAAGTGTAATTATTGCATAAGAATTCAAAGTTCAAAGTGCTTTCATTCATGTTTGTTGACTCAAACATGTAGTTTGACAAACCCGATCCACTTACAGGTGGATTGTCTCCCATCTTTACAGTATGCAATGTTATTCCAGGTGCAACGTTGTTTTGGTATTCAACACTTACATGGAACTTACAATTAGTGACTATTGAGAATTGTACAGAATAATATCTCTCTTCTGAATGCACAACCTGAGCAACAGGATCCCAAACAGGAACATCAAGTTCAGTAATGCTTGTTCCATAGTTGTTGAATGAAGCAATCATTTCGACATTCTGATGTTCAAGAGCAGTTATTCTGTTCTCATGGTCAATCAACCAGTTCATGATGTATGTGTAGTCTCCAAGATATCTGTCTAACAAAGCAACAATCTCTGGATAACGATTCACATAAGTGTTGTTTGCTGTGTCTATTCCAAGTGATATTGGATCAAGCTTTATCACACCAAAATAAGAATCACCATTCTCTATTCTTGTTGGAGTCATGTGTTCAGCATTAGCATAAAGAACGCCAGGTGCTGTCGTCTCAATAGTGTAGTTGTCTGGACGAACAATGCCATAAGTCATTATGCCATTTTCATATGAAGCTTTTTCTAATCCAGCTGTCCTTACTGAGATTGTTCCATCAATATCTGTAAGAGTAGTCACTCCTTCAGGCTTCACAACACCTACGACATTTTGAGTAGCTCTATCCAAGTTATATGTCAATACTCTAAGGACACCATTGTTAGCTTCAATTGTTCTCCAATCATATTCACCTTCTGGAAGATCTGGGTTAGGTCTTACAATACCAGCAGTGTTTGTGTTGTCATCAATATAGTCTAAGTTTTGTGTGTTGACATTCAATATTCCATTGTTAGCAGATATTGTCATGTTGTCTCCACGAACGATACCATATCTTATGTCTGTTGCTTTCTCAAGGTTTGCAGTCACAACACTTATGTATGTATGTATGCTGTTCAACTCTTGAGTAACCATCAATGTATAGTTATCAATGATGTCTGGTTTTGACACTTGCAACTGACCATTTGTTGTTATAGTCTTCAAGCTGTCTTTGTCAATCTCAAATGTCAAAGTGTCATAACTATATGGATGACTTGTGTAGATTGTGTTTCCACTATTGTTCTGGTACGCATTCACAACAAGACCATTTCCAGGGAGAATTGTGTATGTCAATCTTACAGCATTTCCCTTATGGTCAGTGAAAAACATTGCATGTGATGAATTGTTGTCTCTTGCATCACTTAAGTTTCCATCAAAGTCTCCATTAGTTGGAGAAGATATGATTAATGAATTTGAAACTAAATTGCTGTCATCTAATATTTCAGGACCACTTAAATGAGTAGAAATGACTCCATATTTCTTACCATAGTTGTTATAAGTCAATCCTAAATATGTATCTTTCATATAACTTTCATTAAATTTATACTTTTATAAATAAAAATAAAAGTTGTCTCAATCTTTAAGACAACTTTATAAAGCAAAATAATGAAAGTATGTTTATAGACTAGCTATATCAGCTTCTATCTCTTCAACTTGTTGTGTGGCGGTTTGTACTCTTGAAGTTATGTATGACAAAGTTGATGTCAAATTCTCATATTCTTTCATTGTAAGTTTTCCATCTTCACTTATTTCAAACTGGTTAGAGTCAAACTTTACAACTCCAAAGCTTGTTTCAGAAGCTTTAGTGATGTTGTCAACATTTACAGACAATATGCCATTGTTAGAGACTATTCCATTTCCATCTGCTTTAAGAATTCCAGGTTCAACATCTGAAACAAAATATGTCTCATTCATGCTTACAACACCATTTTGAGATACTAATGAGACTCCATCTGTCTTAGCTACACCATAGCTTGTTCCAGCTTTTGCAAGATTTTCTATGACAATATTTGGAGTTGAGTTTGAAACTACTATAGTATTGTTGTCACCAATGACAGTACCTTTGATTTGTTGAGTTGCGTGATCTAATCCAGATGTGTTAGAATATAATATGCCATTGTCACTTTTTATTGTTATGTTGTCAACAGCAACAACTCCAAACTTTTTGTCAGTAGCTTTTTGCAACTTGGTTGTGTCAATATGCATTTTGTTGTTTGTTATTTCTAATCCATGTTTGTCATTCACAAACAAACTCAATTCAACATAAAGCTTTCCATTCTTTGTCACTATTGTCCTGTTGTCAATTGACATTGATAATGAGTCATTAGAATAAAACAATCCATTTCGAACAGCTATTGATTTTGACAACAATATTGCTTCTCCTTCATTGTCAGTCACAATTATTGCTGGAGTGTTCAAGTCTTCTCCATTGTCTATGTCATAAGGAGATGACAAAATCAATGTGTTTTTAGGAAGACTTTCTGAAGCCATTATGTTGTTTGTATATGTGTTTGCTATGGCAACTGAAAATTGTTTTCCAAAAGAACTTTTTATGTCTCCTAATTTACTCATTTTACAATATGTTTATTTTGTTCATTGTATAGTCTTTTTTCAAAGCTGGAAGTATCTCTAGTTTGTTGTCTCCAAACTCACATAATCTGAATGTTGCAGCATCATATTCATCATATTCTGAGAATTGCCAAACATATGAAATGTGTTCATTGTCATCAAATTTTGTCAAATAATATGTTATGCTGTCAGGAACTATTGTCTCATTTGATTTAGTCAATTGATATTCACCTGATTCAATAGGAACTGTCAATAATCCTCTTTTAATTCCTTCAGAGCATTTTTTACAAAATACTTCGTTTTCATAATGACTTGCATCAATATAAGTGAACATGTCACCATAAGTATAGTTTAAGTTTGTAGAATATGTGTAGTAAGAATATGCAAAGTACGTCGTCTTCAATTGAGATGAGCTTGTCTTTTCTATTGAATAGTCTGAAACCAAATAAGTTACTCCATCAAGGTTGTTTGCTTTATTGACTGAAATTGTCTTTGTAAAGATTACAGAATCTTTGTATTTGACTTCAAACACAACTTTTATAGCCTTTGGCCTGCCATCATATTCATCAACAAAATATACTTGCTTGTTCAATATGTCTGCTATCTTTCCATTGATATGAGCAACTATTGTGTAGTCATACGGAGTGAAAAACTTGTTATAAGGCTTGTTGAATCTTGCAACAAAATAGTCTCTATAGATATCGCAACGACAATATTGATCAAAACCTGATGACAAGTTTGGAATATTGTAGATGTAAGTGATTGGCACTTCTATTGTTTGCTGTTGATGAGCATTTGTACCTGTTCCATTCGAAGTTCTCGTTGATTCTGTAGATATAAGCTTCAATAGACCAACTGATGACATGTTGCTTGTTGATGTTCTTTCTCCATTGACTGTCAATGTGTCATTATCTAATGCAACTATTGTGTATGTCAATTGTTTTCCATTGTAGATTTCAAGTTTCATGTTAGAGTCATTGATGACTAGTCCATTGACATTGAATATTGAATAAGCCAATGTCTTTATAGCATCATCATAGAAACTGTTTTCATTGTTTGAAGATATTTCAAATTCACCATTTTCATATGTGATGTTTGCAACATAATTGTTATAATATGTTGAGTCACAATATCCTGAAGCAGTAACAAATATATGTTCAGCTCCAGTGAAGTCAGTATCTTCATCAATTATACCAAGTATTGAATCATTATGTTTTACTATTGACAAATCATATATATGTTGTTGATTGCCAATAATATATGTAACAGTAGCATTCAAAGATGCTTGTGTAATATCACTATTTGTTGTACCGATTGTGAATATTGCTTTGTTTGAACTATTTGTATATCCGTAAGTGAAATCAAATCTTATTGCTGGTGTTGAGTAATTGTCAACAAACTGGTATGAGTCTGTGACAATGTATGGATTGTATAAATATTTCTCGCTATATGATTCAGAACCAATCAAAGCATGCTTGTAATAAGTGTTTTGAGAAATGTATGAATCTCCAAATGCTATCTCTAACTGGTTTATCGAGTTTCTTCCATATTTTGGACAACTTACTTCATAGTATGCATACAATGAATTGTTGTCTACAAACACAGGTGAAGATTTTACTAAGTCAAACTTAGGCATATTAGAGCTAAGAACAAAATCTCCTATGATGTTTGAGTGGTTATTCTCATTAGTTGTCTCATAAGCGTATATCAACAATATGTCATCATCTTTGTAGTTGTCAACATTGAACTCATAAGATACAGCATCTATAGAATGCCCTTCATATTTATGAGTAACACTTCCACTTATTCCAATTGCTTTTATTGAATAGCTTCCATTAACGTTTGAACAATCAACTTTCAATGAAGAGTAGTTTGAACTGTATTCAGTAAAACTTATTGTTGACAATTCACTATTTATCACATAAGAATAGCTTATAGTTATTGAGTCAACTAAATCATTAATGTAACTGTTTCCATTTATTGAGTATACTTTATTCAAAATTTTGTCAGAGAAATAAATATTGACATTGTTTCCATGTTGAGTTATTGTTCCTCCAGTCAAGCTTATTTCAGGAACACTTGTTGGTGTAATCATGAATGACACTGTTGAGTAAGAGTCATAGTATGGAATATATGTATTGTTGTTTTCATCATACATGAACACATTGTAGCTCAATGTGAAACAATATGAGTCAATTGTTTGTGTTATGTCATAGTCTTCATTGACTAAATCAAACACTGGTTCATTAGGAACATAAGGAGTCAAGTCATTATATTTAAAGTCTATATTGTTGTCTTTCAAAGAATAATATTCTGTTATGTACTTTAAATTTATGTTTGACTCTTGGCTATATGCTTCAACTATATTAGCATATCTTTTTTCAGCATACAAATATATGTTTGTTGGGAAATTGCTACCGTTAGTCTCTCCATATGTGAACTCAAACTCATTCTTTATCTGTCCTCCAGTTACACCATTCATATATAAGTATGACATTGTCTCATATTTCTCAGTTCCAACTGTCAATGTTATCTTTCCAGCATATCCATTGTCATATAATGTGTCAAAATTGATTTTGTTTATTGACACACTAGTTGGAATATATTCTGTATTGACAAGATATATGTTAGCAAGTTTCTCATTATATTTCACAATATATGAAGTATATGACATAATATTGTCTTCTACAGCAAGCTCAACATATTCATTGTCTGCATTCATGAAAATGTAAGAATTGTTTGCATAATTTCCTGCTATTATCTCATTGTTTATCTTCAAGAATGATGCAACATTCTCACAACTTACGTTATATGGAATCTCTCCAGTTTTTGGACAATCTTTATAATATTGATGTCTAATCTCTATTGATCTGTTGTTTCCAAACAATATCTCAGGAGCTGTATTGTAGTATCTTATTTTGTAGTACAATGTGTCAAACTTGATTTTGCAAGAATAGTCATACACATATTTTCCTGTAACGTTGACTATGAATGTGTCAGTATTGAGTCTTACATAGAAACGTTTTGTCTCTTTTGTCTTCACATTAGTGTAAGCTCCAACTAAGAACAATTTGTTGTTTGAGTCAGACAACATGTCATGTATGTCTATTATTGACTTGTCATCAGGATCAGTCAAGTAAGCATATTTTGTTCCATTAGGATATTGTATGCCACCTTCTTCATAATCTTTCACATTGTCTAAATCCATCACATTAGATATGATCCACTTAGATTGTGACTCATCAACAATGAATTCTGCAGTGTATTCTGGCTCTGGCTCTGGCTCTGGCTCTTCATTAATGAAATATGAGTTATATCTTATAACTGAATATATGATTGACTTGTATTCATTTGAATTGTCTTTAGCAGAAACAGTTATGTTAAGCTTAGTTATCTTAGTCTTTGGTCCAGTTGAAGAAAGAAAGTTCTTGCAATTGAACAACAATATGACATTCTTTTCTTGCATGTTTGTTGACTCCCATGTATGCTCTAATGCTTCTATTCCTTGCAAATGATATTCATCATTGTAGTTAATGTTGTCAAGTTCAATTGTTGGTGTCTCATTGTTCTCATAGTCAATGTCAATTGAGAAGTCACAATTTGTAATGACATTCAAAGATACATAGACATGTTGTATTGGCATGTTGATAGGCTCTTCCATTGACTCAGGAGGCGCAAGCATAGTAGTTGTTGTCTCATTACAAGACAAATGGCTTATTGTTGGAACATTGCCTTGATATTGGTTATTGTCTAAGAAGTTTCTTATGTAAGCTATTTTTTGCTCAACGGCGCTGATTCCTGTTTGCAAGTCATAGACATATGTCATAGTGTTTGAATATCCCTTTACTTGCAGTATGTCTGAATTTGTCTCTAATGAGTTTGGATCAATCTTCACAACACCAGCAACAAGATCTGTTGCTTTTGGCAAATTGTTCTCATTGATGCTTAATACACCATTGTTCTGTATTATTGAATTATTGTCTGCTTTGTTCAATCCAAAGCCATTTTCATCAAGAGAAGCAACACCTGTCATGTTAACTGAAAGTGTTCCATTGTTTGAGCTTATTGTGACATTGTCAGTCTTGACAACTCCATAAGTGATGTCTGAAGCTTTTTGAATGTTTTCAGTATTGACGCTCAATACACCATTGTTTGTCATTATTGTGGTGTTGTCTCCTTTAGCCACACCAACAATATTGTTGTTAGCATAGTCAAGTTTGTTTGTCACAACATGAAGAATTCCATTGTCACTTATTATAGTGTTGTTGTCAACTTTCACTACTCCAAATTTTGTCTTTGAAGCTTTGTCTAAACTAGAAGCATCAATGTCAATCTTGTCGTTATATGCAACTAATGTCTTGTTGTCTACAACTTTATTCAAGTCTATTGACAAACTTCCATTTGAATCAGTGATTATTGTTGAGTTGTCTATATGCATGTATATCAAATTTGGATTTGACATGTCTGAATGCAATCCATTTTTCTCTTCAATGTTTCTTGTTATAACAGCTGGTGTTCCTTCATAGTCAGTGACAACCATTGATGGATTTCCAATGTCAGTCTCATTTATAGAGTCATATTCACTGTTTATGATTATTGAGTTTTTTGGCAATCCATAAGCATTCAATACAGTCTCTAAGTTAGTGTTAGCTATTGCTACTGATATTGTCTTTCCATAAGTGTTTTGTATATCATTTGTCTTTGCCATATTACTTCAATACCATTAATTTGCTTATATTGTCTAACTCATTGTCTATAGTTCCTCTGAACAAGTTAGAAGATACATTTCCAGATTTTGAATAATTGAATGCTTTTATTATTTGCATTTTTGTCATTGGCTTTCCAAACTCATCTAGAATTAGATTGTTTGCAATGTCATCTTCAACACAGTTTCCATTCTCATCATAAAGATTGTTGTCATCTTTCATATAAAGCTTTATCTTTGTCTTTGTGTTGTCAGAATTTGTTTTTGTCAATGAAACTGGATGTGATTTTGTCCAGGTAGCCATTGATTGTCCAAATGAGAAAGTAGAAACAATAGAGTTGTTTGAAACTTCAGTAGACTCATCAATTGCAGGATAGTTTGTGAAGATCTTCAATTGCAATTGCACATTTTTTTGGTTTGTTGTTGAGTCTGTCATGTCAATATGATTCAACTCTATATTGAAATTTGGAGGAAACTCTATTGAGCATTTCAAGTTTTGTCCTAAGAAAGCAACAGTATAATATCTTTGGAACATGACATTATTGATCAACTCTTCTGCTAATATTATTGACTCATTGAAGTTTGCCAACACATATTTCAGATTGATGTCTATCTCAACAGGAATTCTCCTGATGTCAGCATTGAATCCTTGAATGTTGTCACCATTTCTTCTTTCATATGTTCCATGTGCATATGGACTTGTGAGCTCTTCCATAGGAATGTCTATTCCAGTCATTTCAACAATGCATCTTGGCATTTGCATATACATTTGATCTTCTCCTGAAGTCTCTACCCAACTGAATTCATATCCATTTGATTCCATGTACATGTAGCTTGAGCCTGTATTGTACAAAAAATGGTTTATTGGCTTGTCATACAACAAGATATGTGTGTTAAGCCAATTAATCATCCCCTTTATAATGACTGAAAAGAATCTATCATCTCTATTGTACAAGTCATCAAACTTCACAATATTCCACGGTCTAATCCATCTTTGAGTTGTTTGCATATTGTTTTCTTATAAAATATAATTAAAAATAAATTTGTTAGTTGTTTTTCGTTATAATTAAACAAGAAAAAACAATTCAAATTATATGAGCAAAGAAGTCAAATATGTATGCATGGAAGAGATGCAATTGTCACCTGAAAACTTGTTGATAGCTAAAATTGACATTGAATCAAATGTTGAACAAAAACAAACACTTGTTGAATTCATTTCAAGTTTGAACATGACTAAAGTGTATGCATACAAGAAGCAAATGATCTCATTTGGATATAAAGAAGGAAACCAGTCAAACTACATTTTTTATATGCCTTTGCAAAACACGGGTCAAAATGAGTCAACTCAAAAAATTCAAGAAGAGGCATTGTCAAAGTTCAAGAAAAAGATGGAAGACATTGGTTATGACTTGTCAAGACTTAGCAAGAAATCAAGTTTTGAGATAATAGAGACAGGGATTGACATTCTAGAATTCGGAGAATATTTCATAATAGACAACGAATTCTACATATAAAAAGGAGGGTCGTAAGACTCTCCTTTAATTTTTTTATATAAAGAAGCTTTATTCCTTTTCATCTTTATTGTCGTCGTTGTCATCATCATTTTTCTCAGGATCTTCATCTTTTGCTGGTTCTGGCTTCTCAGGTGGTTTCAAGAATTCTTCAAGACTTGAAAGCATTCTTTCTTGTGCCTGACAGAATTGAGCATATTGTTCATTAGAAGCACGGGTTGTTGACTTTCCGTTCTTTTCAATGAAAGCCTTGATTATCTCTAAAGCGCCAGCTAACTTAGTAGCATCACTGTTTTTGCATGACAAAGTTACTGATGTGTCTGTACTGTCTGTCACAAAGTCTTCAGCTTGAGTTATGATTGACTCAATTGTCTCCTTTGCATTCTCAAATTTAGAGAAATCGAATTTGAAAGTTTGAGATGGTTCTTCTTCAGTTGCTTCAATTATATAATCATATAAACTTTTCATTTTTGATATGTTGTGATTTTTTTGATTTTTCTTTTTGTTTTTGCTTATTCTTATTATTTTTCTTGATTGCTTCGAAGTTCATGTTTTCTTTTTCTTCCTCTTCGATAATTTCATCAATTTGAGTAATAAGGTTTTTCATAATGTGAATAATTTATTTTGTTAGAACTGAAGTTTCGGTAATAGCTCACCAAAATTCTCTCCATATATCTTTATCTTGTTCTTGTTCTTTTCTATCTCTTTATTCTTGACATACTCCATTATGTTCAAAAAGTTTTGTATTGTTGTCTTGTTGCATCCATTCTCATCAATTATAGCAGTTGGGCATCCACAACCATACAAAGACTTTTTTACGGTTGTTGTGAATGTCAATGTGTTTTGCAAGTTGAAGAACTCATTTATGAACAATACAATGTTGTCTATCAAGACATCGTTTGGCATTGTCTCTTCACCATTCTTTTGTATATTGAACCAGTCTTCATAGAACTTCTTGTCACCAAACATTGTCTTCACCCAAGTAGACATAGCTTCAAGATACATGTCATGACAATTCAATGTTGAATATGTTGTTGACTCAGCAAAAGCACTGTTGCAACCGCATTTTGTTGTGTTAGTTGTAGAAGTGTACAAGCTTCCAAGAACTAATTGTAATGCAGAACTAGCAGAATCATTCTTGAAGTTAGCATAATAGTTAAGAACTAAGTTGTAGATTGGATTGTTTCCAGAGTTTTTGTTCTCATCAGTGATGTTTGTATGCTCTAATATTAGTCCACAAAATGATGAATAGAAGTTGTTAAGCTCATCTTCTGAAAAATGCTGGTCTAACAATTTGTTTTTTTCATTGAAATACTCAAGATCATTGTAATTCTTGTAAGGCTCATGAGACAAGTCCATCCAATATTGAGTGCGAAATCCATTCTCATCAAGATAGTTTGGTAGACGGCAACCAAAGTCTGTTGTTGGCAACTGGTCTGTCAAAGCAAGATAGTTGTATAATGTGTTGTTCACATAATAGTCTACTCCACAAACAAAATTGTCTATTCCACCAACCCAAATTGAATGCTCAACAGAAGCTTGATAAATGAATGACTTGAATAAGTCAGTGTTGTCATTTATGAATTTGTCAGTAATTGCAATATATATTCTTGGAATGTCTATAATGTCTTCAGCTTCAAGAGTGTCTTCAAGTTGGAATATTCCAGAATTTTCTTTCAAAAGCAAATATTGCAAGTTGTTAGAGTTTTCTGTCAATATGTAGTTCTCCTCAAAGTATCTTATGCCAAACACATTAAGGTTTATAAAGAATCTTCCACGAACATTCTCAGGCAATGTCTCATCATAAGAAGCTCTTACAATTGTTGGCTGTATATATTCAAAAAATTTATTCACAATACATAATATATCGTTTTATTAATAATAAAACAATAAAAAAATAGATGGATTGCTCCATCTATCTTTTACCAAGTGATGTCTGTACAGCCTTTTGGCAAAACATCATCATTTATTTTTGGGAAACCATGAAAACCTTCAAATGTTTTTGAGCTTTCTGGATAGTCTTTTCCGTAGTCTTTTGTCTTGAAACCATCCTGTGGATCTGGATCAAAATGAAGATCTTCTTCACATACACCAGGATATACAATCTCATCATTCTCATCGTCTCCAAGTATGTACTTGTGATCTTCATAGAAGTCACCCATAGCTTGAATTATAGTTGCTGGTTGCCAAGTTGATGAAACTAGCATTCCATAGAAAGCATCAAGAATGTCTTCCATTGAGACATCTGAATATGGGCTTTCCCAAATGAAACGGTTCTCATAGTTCTCATAGGTTAGTCTTGTCTTGACTTCATCTTCCTTATTGTTTCTCATATCTATTTTGATATTTTTTTATTTTGTTTTCACATTTTTTAATCATTTCTACAGCCTCCTGTATCTCTTTTGGCGCCTTTTCAATATAATATACATTATATTGGCAAGATGAATCCTGAGGGTCACTAGCATCACTATAATGATACCATACTAGATAAAGTTGATTGTCTTCAATCTTTTCTTTTATTCCTTCAGGAAAATACCATCTGCACCAGTCATTATATATGCTGTTTGTGACATAATCATGCATGTCTTTCCCATATACATATTGTGGTTTATGTCTAGTTATGTCTTCATTGTCATATCCCCATTCTGTAGGGATTTCCATCATTTTAATGTCATTCGCATTGTCCATCATTCATATTAAAAGTGTTTTTCAAAAGGTTTTCTTTTCCACTGTCATTTGACTTTATGTTATGATCAAATTCAATATCACCAATTTTGTGATGTACAAATGAAGAAAGTTCGCTATATATGTCAATCCATTCCATTCCAGAATTCATGAATATGTAAATTATGAAGTTCATTACATTGCCAATGTTTCCTTTTGCATATTCCAATGGAATTGACATTTTGTTGTCACCATTCACATAAATCATCAAGTCTTTGTCTTTGAACGCTTGTGTTGTAATCATATTCTAAATATTTTAATTTAAGCTGCTTCTTTTTCTGCAATAAGTCTATCAATTTCAGGAATCAAGAATGCATCAACATCTTGTCCTGTGTATTTGTATTTGTCACGTAGTTTCTTTACACGTCTTTGCATTTTCTTGAATGCGTAGTCTTTGTCATTTCTGTATACATTTCCATTGACACTTACAAAGTATTTTGGATCATGTCTCATCTTTTCAAGCTCTTCTTCTGTCCATTCACCTGGTGTATATCTTCCAAGACTGTCAGGTCCAACCATAGGTGGCTCCAAGAAGTTCTCAAATGACAAATTGCAAGTTTGAACTTGTGATGGGTACAATGATGCAAAGTCATCACATACATTCCATTCATAACGACCAGGAACACATCCACAAAATGCTCCCTCATATGCAACCTTGTATCTTTCAATAGAATCATAATCCCAGACAACATGTTTGTTGTCCAAATAGAATTCATTAAACACATTAGCAGTTGTCAATGCAACCTGTCCCATGGCTTTGAACAATGGAACTAATGTTACTGCTGATACTGCACATACAGATTCAAGACATTTTAGCTTGTAATGTATTAACATGACAATCAAGCTATCAACAGCATTATAGAAGTAATACCATTCAGGATCTCTCTCATATAACTGTTGCAATGTGCCTTGATATTTGATTTTGTTAGCTGCTACTGCATGCTCTCCAACCCAATCCAATGAATAGCTTTCATAAGGTCTCAATGAATAGTCATATTGTTTGACTAACTCCATGTAGTCAAGAATTTGAGAATGCATTGGAGCTGATATTCTGTAATGAAGTCCACTTTGCTCTTCCCATGATACTTGTGTAAGCTCTCCAGTTGGTGATGCTTTTCTAAGCATATTGTAAGCTTCACCCTTTCCAAATAGTCTTATGATACGATTTACCAAGTAACGCCAGTCGAAATTGTAACTATTCCATCCAGCCAGACATGGAATCTTTGGAATGATTATTGTGAAAAATCTTTTGAGCATTTCCTCCTCGCTTGAAAATCTTTGATACAAGAACTTTGGAGTGAAACCTTTGTTCATTAACAATGACTTTGCAAATGCATTGTTTTCAATCCAGTCTAAGTAACGTTTCTTAAGCAATGCAACTTGATCATCATCTAAATTATGAAGACCATATACAATACAACTTAAGTCTGGACCTACTATAGATATTGATGTCACCATTTGTGCGGCGATTTCTGGATCAGGAAAGACATTAGAAACCTCCGTCTCAATATCGAATGTATACAGTTTTGGGAAATAGTTTGCATGTAGGTTTTTGTTCATGTCTTCAGGTAACTCATACATGAACTCTAACAAATCAAACTCATTTGGTGAATAGTTAGCTGTGTCCTTATATATTATACGACATTTCTTTCCATTCCAAGTTTCATATTCACCATTCACATCATACTCATAAGTCTTTATATGATGAAGATATTTTTCAAAGAATTGTCTGTTACCTTGTTTGTCTACGTAACTGATTATTAATTTCTGTTCCTTTTTGTTCCAACTTCTATCAATTATCATTCATACTGTCAAATATTTTTCTATCATCAAAATTATTACAAGCCAATTGATTTGTTAATAATTTTTATTAATATAGTTTATTCGACCAAATTAATATAAAATAAGAGAGGGAATCTTCCGACTCCCTCTCTTATGGTTTAAAGCCATCGTTCATCTAAACTCATTCATTAAAATCTTCCATTTGATACTTGTCAAAATCAAAACTTCTTAAAGCAGGGACTTTTGGGTATATATCAGGAGTCCTAAATTATGGTGGACTCTTATGTTAACCTGGTATGACTAAAATCCGCTTATCATTCTCCGTTCTCTCCTTTGAATTATAACTGTTTAACTTGTGATTTGGTCTCCCGAACTGGTTGTTGGCTTATACCAATTTGTCTAAATGATTCACTCATAAGGTCATTTTCGTTTCTGTTAAGAGTTTCTCCGTACACTTAGTTGGTAGTTTGCCGACTTTAGTAAAAGCTTGTGGCTTTCGGAAACACCGTGGCTTAAGTCTTTAGTCTTTTTGGTTTGTTTTTTCTGTTTGTTCTGTGTTTTCTGCCTTGTCGGCATCAATTATCATTTGGTAAATCTTGTCTGGTGACTCATACACATTGAAGGAACTCAAATTCGTACTGTTCCTGAGATATACTTTTGTGTTAGTGTCTCCATCTTTTTTCCTGTCGGAATCAAGTATTGAGATGACATTCGCATTTACAAGTATGGCGTAGTTTGTAGGATAATTGTGTAATCTAATGAAACCCGGTACTTTGCAATTTGTGAAAATTTTCTCAACTGTTTCATTTACGCAGAAATTAGGTACGTTAGTACTGTTAAGAAAATATACTCTTGAAACATTTCTACTTGGGAATTTTGAGTCATCCGTATCAATTACTGCAACTTCAGTAATATCGATATAAACAACTGTATTGTTTGTAGCCTCGTGAAATTTTAAGAATTGATCTTTCATTGTGCTATGTGTTAACTTCTAATTGAATATAGTTACAAATTTTACTGAATTCATTTTAATTTCACAAAATTCATAAACATTGAATAAACTTGCAAGTTCTCTTCATACTTGATATGATATTTCTTGCAGTCAAACTTTGTCAATGAAAGATTGTTTACAGGACCTTCAATTTGTTGCACAACAACAATATTCACAGGACGTGAATTAATGCTCCAAATGATTTTCTTGACAATGAATTTCTTGACCATTCTGCGGCTTCCATCACGTATTTTGCCTTTAAGAAGAATTATGTCACCAATCTTGTATTTGTTTTGAATCATTTTCTTGGCTTCTTGGGTGGCAATCTTCTTTTGACAATAGCTATTATATTCGTCAAGCAAATTGATTTCGTATGGGTCAAGAAAGTCTTTCAAGACAATACCATAAAGCAGTATTGAAGACTTCTGTCCTGATTTCTTTTCTTGCTCATGATTCTCAGAAAGTCTCTGTTCAATGTTGCCAGAAAGATATTCAAAGCTTTGTTTTCCTGTCAGGTTACTCAAAATCAGTCTGGCAATTTTTGTCTCTTTGTCAATATAATACACAATTTTTGTAATATATTGAGTATGCTGATCATAACCTGATGACAACTCAGTTATCTTTGTTATCAATTTCTTATATGCTTCCTTGTCTTTAAGAGACTCAGCAAATACAGTAAGCTTTCTTGGAATCATGAGCAATAAAGATTTAAGTGTTATACCTTATATTATTTGCTGCCCTTAACGGCTTCCTCCAGTTGGATGGCCATCTTGTGCAGTTCGTCCTCAACCAGAGCACGTTCCTTGACTCCATCTTCGTGGATTTTCCTGACCTCTTCAATGGTTTGGATCAGCTCGTTTGTTGTTGTCTTCAGTGTCTCCAGTGAGATGACTGACTTTTCATTAGCCTTAGCAACCGTGACGGAGTTCATGTGCAGATTCTTGGCATTCTCTGTCAAAATCTTGTTTGCGGTGTCGGTGAGCAGATCCTGAGCTCTGACGTTCTCTGACTGGTTGTTGATAGTGACAGCCAAAGCAATTTGAGTCTTCCAAGCAGGAATAACTTTTGACACAATGGTGTCGCTTCTTTCAGCAATGGCCAAGTTGTTTCCTTGTGTAGCCCTGATTTGCATCAAATTCTGTTGGAACACAGCCTCGGTGATTTGCATGTCAGCAATACGCTTCTCCAAAGCATTCTTGAAGTCCATCATATCGCTGATTTCATACTGCTTGTAGTTTTCAGGATGTTCATCCATCTCCTTGATCTTGGCTTCGGTGTCCTGAAGCAAAACCTTTGCACCCATAATGAGGTCCTGCAAGCGTTCGATGTAGACAACAGTGTTGTCAAAAATCTCCTGAAGTGTGGAGTTGTCTTTCATTGCAACAATCTTAGCATCACCCATCTTTTCTGAGATGGCATCAACGTTTGTCTTGATATCGTTGTACTTGATTTTGACGTTCTCCATTGATGTGACCAAGTTCTTCAGAAATGGAACCTTAGCAAGGAACTTCTTGAACTTGTTGTCAGATGTAAGGTCGTCAATATTGATCATGTTCAACTCTTGAAGCAATTGAGTAACAAGGCCGACAATTTCACCTTCACCATCACACTTTACGCTTTGAAGCAACTTGTCTCCGTTGGCACCAACCACAGCATCAAGCTCTTCACCATATTTATGCAAGGTTGACAAGTCTGAACTGTTGATTTTTTCGGTGAGAGCACGATATTTTTCACGCTCTTCATCAGTCAATTGACTAAGCCTCAAGGCATAGTTGTAATTGTTTGTAGTGGCATTGTTCTTTACTGCCACATCGGTAGTTTGTTGTTCGGTTTTCTTTTTTGAACTTTTTGAAGCCATTTGAATTTGTTGTTTAATTATGATACGTTAAATTTATTTTGAAATCAGTAAATTGTTCACTTGTTAGAGCAGAACAATCACTAATATCATGGTCACTTAATTGCTTAATATTTGTATTTTAATTTGTTATATTACATTCGAATTACTCGATATGTTTTATTTGATTTATTTATAGTAATGAAATTTCATTAATTCAAAGTAAAATTCAAACAATGTTCAAATTAATTACAAAAGGTTTTATGTACATATCAAAATCTTTAATCGAAACTAATACCCAAGTCCATTGTGAGTTCTTAAGAAACACTTGATATTTTGGGAATCCGTTGGTGTCATCTGAATTATTTGGATGTGAAAAAACTTTTTTCATAGCACATATATCAGATATTCTTACAAAATAATCTGCACCATTATTTGCGCTATCGCATAATTGTAATAAGAATGGTTGAATTTCGTTTTTCTCAAACTTACTCATAGTCAATAATTTAAGTATAGTGAATCTTTTACAATATCATTTGAACCAGTTTTTCTTGATTTTGACTTAAGTCCTTTGAATGAACTTCTACCTGAATTTATGTATTCATGAGACTTATACCAATTAGATATCTTAGTTGATGTTCTGTCTTCTTCTCCTGACAATCCGTCATAGCTTAAGAGAACTTTAGCACCACATTCAGTAAGCCATTCAATTATTTTGTTCAATCTTTCAACAGAAAACTCTTCACAAAAATATGTTCCTCCAACTTTGTCATATGGTGGATCCATATAAACAACATCATCATTTCCAAGGCCATTGACAGCTTCTCCATAGTCACAACAATAGAAATCTAGTTTTCCACCATTCTCAATAAAACTGTCAATAACAATTCCCCATATATTAAATACTTCTAAAAGCTTTTCAGGATTTATTCCAAAACGTCCTCCAACATGAAATGGAGAGTTGAACTTGCCAGTCTTTGGATTATATCTTATAAGACCATTGAAAGATGTACGTGTAATCCAATAGAATAACATTGCACGTTCATCACAATACTCTTTTCTTTCAATATATCCATTATATTTGTCTCTCATCTCATAATATAATGTCTGGCATTTCTTTACATGTTCTTTTGTCACTTCTCCTTCTGTATATCCAGCACGTTCTTTAAGTTTATAATGTAAATCACTATAGAATTCCAAAAGTTTTTGTCTTCTTGTCTTGTCAGCAAGCATTCTCCATAATGTTATCAAGTCCGTGTTTATGTCACAACACACTATTCTATTACATTTCATTTCTCCATTGTATATTCTGTTCAACACTTCATGCAATACTGATCCTCCACCTAAAAAACATTCACAATATGTGTTTATTTCTTTTGGAAACTTGTCTACAATGGTTTTTGCTTGTAATCTTTTGCTTCCTGTCCACTTAATAAACGGTTTGCTACATGTATTTGACATCTATTCATTTACGTATATTTTATATAAGATAGAATTAATTCATCAATATAACAAAAATAAGTGATAATTTTTATTTTTATTAAATAAAACAAATATGGTATAAGATACTATGAGATTAGGTAATTTAGAGAGTGCTTTAGAAGGTGAAAAGACTATTTTTGAAGCTATTGAAGCTAATGTGATCACAAATGCTTACAATGACTATGCAAAACAAAGACCTTCAAGAATAAGCCGTATATTCAAGACTTTGTCAAACTATGGAATGAACTATGATGACAAAGTCCTAAAGAACATGATGGCTATACCTGCTTCTAAAGACTTGAGAAAAGAAGATGACTTGGTCAACCAGTCTCTTTATTCTGGAATGCTTGACAACTGGAAGGTAAAAGGTGAAGAAGAGAAACCATTCAAAGAAAAAACTATTGAGCAAAAGAGAGACATACTTAGAAAGATGGCTGCTCAACCGGAATTGGAAGACATTCTTGATGTGATGACTAATGAATGTATTGTATATGAAGATGATGAGTCATATATTTGCAAGCCATTTTTGGACAATGGATTGCTTTATCAATTGAATGAAAAGAACTTAGAGGAGATCAAGAATTGCATTGATGCATCATTCTATAAGTTATATCTTTTGTTGAATTGGAAGACTTTAGCTTGGGACCAGTTCAAACGTTGGCTTATTGATGGTGTTCTTGCATATGAGATTATCTATGATGATTTGCAAAATCCTCACTCAATAATTGGAATCATAGACATTGATCCAGCTACATTGACAAAAGTAATAAAAGACAATGTGACATACTGGGTACAGTTCAAAGATGTACAAGGAAAAGAGAGAATCCTTTATGACTCACAAATAGTCTATATAAAATATGAAGACACTGGTGTCACTGCACGTCAATCATATCTTGAACGTTTGATACGTCCATTCAACCTTTATCGTATCATTGAACAAGCACAAGTCATATGGACAGTGACACAATCTTCATTCAAGACTAAGTTCACAATTCCTGTTCAAGGCATGACAAGAGCTAAAGCTCAACAAACACTTGGTCAAGCAATGAATAGATACAAAGAAGACATATCTTTCAATGTAGAGACAGGTGAATTGCAAATCAATGGTAAAGTCAATATGCCATTCAACAAAGAATATTGGATGCCGCAAAATGTCAATGGTACACCTGAGATTGAGACAATTGTAGACCAAGGTCCTATGTTGAATGACAGTGATCAAATCAAATACTTCAAGAACCAGCTTTATGAAATGAGCAAGATTCCTGCATCAAGATTTGACAAGGAAGCTCAACAAACTTGGTTTGGTAGTGACCCAACATCACAACTTAGAGAAGAGATTGACTTCGGTAGATTTGTGACAAGACTAAGAAACACATTTGCACAAATACTTTTGAAACCTTTGAGAATACAATTAGCTTTGTCAATACCTGATATCAAGAATGACAAGAGAATATTGGACTCAATATCATTGAAATTCAATTCTTACAACCAGTTTGAGGAAATGATGAACATTGAAATCATGACAAAGAGAGTTGAATTCATTGGAACTATGAAAGACAATTTGACAATACAACAAGGAGAAGATGAAGTTTCATACTTTGATCCAGAATTCTTGATTGTAAAATATTTGCATATGTCACAAGCTGACCTTGAACTTAATGAAAAATACAAGAAAAAGAATAGACTAAAAGGTGGAGATGAAGATAAAGAAGGAAAAGGTGGCGGAGATGAAGATGAAGAATTAGGCGGTGGAGAAGATGAAGGTGGCTCATCAGAAACTGAGTCATCAGATGACATTGATAGTGAAATGCTAGGAGATGTTGAGCCAGAGTCAACTGAAACAACACAAGCATAAATAAAATTGAATAACAATGAGATCAATATTAGAATATTTTAGAACTAATGTAGATAGAAGAGTTTTTGACTATCCTGATGACAAAAAACCAAGATTCAACAAACAAGGAGAACCTTATTTGTGGTGGAGAGTATATGAGCTGATTATGAATGATGGACCTATGTCAAAACAAGAAGTCTTGAAAAAACTTGGTTTGAAAGAAACATCATATAGTTCAGCTTTTGCAGAATATTCTAAAATGAACATAATAGTTCCAAACAAAAAGACAAAGAAGCTAGAAGCAATACCACCAAGTGAATGGAAACTTAACAAGAAAGTTTCAAAAGTTAGCTTTCATACAAGAATAGAATATACTAAATAATTATAAAAGTAAAAATATGAGATCATTATTAGAATTCCTAAGTTCAAAACCAGATACAGATCCAAGAGACTTAGAAAAGGATGACAAAAATCGTTTCAGTGAGCCTCCAATGACAGTATTTAAAGCTGAAGTTAATGCCAGTTTAAACTGGCATGAACTTCATTCAAAAATGCAAGATTGGAATGATGGAAAACGTAGAGAAAACATAAAAGCATGTAAAGATGCAAAACTTATTGCGTATTGGAAACATTGCAAAGATCGTGGATATGATGTATGTTGTGAAAAATGTGAAGAAGAAGCAAACAGAAGAGGATGGACATTTACAAAAATAAAAGAAAAGTAATGAATGAAGCCATTGCTTGAATACCTTGACACTAAAAATTTGTCAGTTAATCCAAAGTTTGTTTGCACTGCACCATTCGAAGATTGGAAAGAAGCATGGTTGAAATTCCATCATAATCAAAACAAGTTTAACCATGATCTTAAACGTTGGAATTGGGGGTGAAGTTACATTCAATATCAAAATTTGGAAAGATGAGGAACTTGTTGTTGCTTACAAATATTGCATGAACAACAAGTTTGAAAAAGAATGCAAAAAACTTCAAGATGAAGCAGCAAAAAGAGGTTGGGACATAACAACAATAAACTTTGACACAAAAGTATAAGTAATTGATTATAAATAAAATATAATAGGCAAGTATGAAATTTTCAGACTATGAGTTTTTTCCTGGTGTGATAACAAAAGTAGATGATCCAAAATTCATTGGAAGAGTCAAAGCAACTGTACCAACAGTGTTTGACAGCTCTATGAATGAAGATGGTCTCCCATGGATCTATCCATTCACTATGATTGGCGGACATCAAGGATTTGCGAAAATGAGAGAGGGAGCAAAGATTTGGGTGATAAGAAACACTAAAAACCATAATGAGTTCTGGTACATACCTATGTTTGAATTGACAGAAAGCACTTCTAATCTTGTTAAAGATGACAACTATGAAGATGCTAATGTATTGATGAGCAGAGACAACAGTGGAAATTCTGTATATGTGTATTATAACCCAACAGATGGAATAATGATCAAATATGGAGATGAGAATTTGATAAACATCAATCCTGACAGTCAAGTCATTATACAAGCAGGAAAAGCTAAAGTTGTCTTGAAAGACAATCATGTATATATAGGAGATGGAGAAGATGGTGAATCTGCCGTAATGGGTGACTCATTGAAAGACTTGTTAAGCACATTCTTCAATGACTTGATGACTGCTGGTGGCAATGCTCAACTTGTTCATGGTGCTAAGCCTTATGCATTAGAAGTGACAAAAGCTGCAATGACTGCTAAGTCTTCTTTGTCAAAGATATTATGCCAAAATACAAATGTTGATTAATCATGGAAATAAAGCCAACATTTACATTAGGAGAGTCTCTTGAAAATGAGTTGAACATGAGGAAACTTGATGTGTCTTCAAATTTCATGAATGGCATAGACACATCACCATACAATCCAAAGAACATAGTTGGTCAGGCTCAAGGACAAATAAATGCACTTGCTGGTCAAGCTCAACAAGGATATCAAAACATAGCTGGAAATGTAAACAACATGATTTCAACTTGGGGCAATGCTGACTTGAAAAAAGAGCTATTTGGAAAGATATGGGACTATATAGAGTCAGACATTGAATCTTATATGAACTACAAGATTGATGAGTTCATTGCTCAAACTAGTGCTTTAGTTGCATTTGGTGCCGAACGAATAATATATTGGACTGGTTTGTATACAGGTGAAGCAATACAGAAAGCCGTTCAAGACTTCTATAAAGACTCTAATGAAGAAGGAGAGTCACAACAAATTGATAATGAGAAAGCTGAAATGCAAAAACAAGTTCAAGACACTTTAGCAAAAGCTCAAGAGATAAAACAACTTGTTGTGAACACTTCATCAACAATATATTCTTCAGTTGAAGAGATAACATCTGTTTTGTCAGCTGGTCCAGAATACATTGTCAATAATGTAAACAAAGTGTATGACAAAGCAGTCACTCCATTGAAAGCACAATTAGATCAAATGACAAAAAAAGGAGTTGAAGAAGCTAAGAAAGCTGTTGACAAGGGAGCTGAAGCAGTTGGAAAATGGATGGCAAAGAAATCAGCTAAGGCTATACAAAAAGTCACTGGTGCTTTGTTGACAATGGCTAATGTTGTCAAAGCAAAAGCAAAGTCATTTGCAAAAGCGGCTCTTAACTGGGCAATAAACTTAGCTAAGTCATTAGCTGGAGCATAAAAACATGTTAAAATTATATATGGAAGAGAATATTCTAAAGCCAAGAAAGATAGATGTATGTCTATGTGCAAAGAATAGAATTGACACTATATCAATTGTTTTGAGCAAGATAGACAACATGATCAAAGATTTAGATTGCAATGTGATAATTGTTGATGGATATTCATCTGATGCAACTTTGACACATATGATAAATTTCAGAAATGCACACAATGACAATTGTATCATAAAGCAAATAAAAGACAATCAATCATATATAGATGCATATAATCTGGCAATGAGTTTGACTGTTTCAGAATATGTTGCTTGGATTGACAGTGACGACTTGTGTGACAAAGACAAGCTAAAGATACAAGCAGAATATCTTGACAACAACAAAGACATTGATGTTGTGTCATGCTCAGTATATTTCAGCAAGACAGAAGCTATTGGAAACACTTTGATAGAATTCAATAATGATCAATTCACACATGCTTTGAAAACAAAGTCACCTATGCTTAGCTTATGTCATTTTCAGTCTTGCATGTTCAGAAGATCTTGTTTGAAAATGTTCAAGAACAATATATACTTCTATCCTGAATATATTGGTGGATTTGCTGGTGAGGGATTTCTATACACATTGCATTTCAAGGGAAAGAAGTTTGCAAACTTAGCTAGCACATATTACATATACAACAGAGGAGTTTTGCAAAACAGTCTTTCAAATATACTTGAGCCTGTATATGCAAATAGTGTCAATGAACTTGAATATGCCGACAAGAAAAAAGAAATCTTGAGACTATTGAAAAAATACAATAGCACTAAATAAGATTTATTTTTATTTATAAATTTAATCATCTAAAAATGAAAAGTTTAGTAGAGTATATAAATGAAGCATCAAGTGATTTTCAAAAGAAGACACTTGACACTGCAAATCTTATAAAAGCTTTTGAGCAGACATTTGACAAGAAGTCAAATCCTTACAAAGACAATTCAATTAGCTTGAATAATAAGACAGATTTGAAAAAGTTTCATAAAGATTTGATCAACACTATTTGAGCATTATATCCTAAAATGGTTCTGAACTAATAAGAAAGTTTGAAATTGGAACACCTGAATTGTTGAAGAAATTCTTGTATGAGAATGTTGAAAAACTAGCTGAATACAAATTGCATTATAAAGTGTTCAAAGACTTTAATGAAACTGAAGCTCAAAAGGAATTCAATGCTTGGAAAAAATCTGATGACTACGTTGAGACTATTTCAGATGATGAAGCTGAAAAATACCAAAATAGAGCAATTGTAATCTATGACAGATATAATCCAGCTTCTCATATTGTAAAACCATTTGATGGCAAACGTGGAAAATCAACAGACCATTTGATTAACATGTTCAGAATGGAATTCATGGCAGAAACAGGAACAAAGTATTTCAATTGCTACTCAATATTATATACAAATTATGTCAAAGGCGGAAAAGACTTAGAAGAATATCATGACGTAATTGGTGAAAATGACTAATAAAAGATATGACTAATTTAACAGACTACATAAAGAAATCAGAGCCAATTGATGAAGGAATGTCAATTACAGACTTCAAAAAGCTTATGGCAAAAGTTAGCCGTCAAGGTGTAAACTTGAATGGTGTATCAGCAACAAACTTGATGTTCTATTTCTATAATTGCATGAATAGAAATGACTTCAAAGCTATTTCTGACAAGTTAGAAGAAATTGCTCCAGAAGATATAGAGAAAATAGAAGATCAAAATCTAGAAACTGCCGCTTAATCAAATCCAATATGGAGCAATAGTTCCATCTTCATGAATCACACCAAAGAAATATTCTTTCTTTTGAATGTATTTGGTCAACATTTTGAAACAATCGGAAAAACTTGCTTTTTGACACTTAGTTCTCAAGAAGCAAGTTCTTTTTATTGTCAAAGTTCCGTCAAATTCAGGTATCATTTCTTTGGTGTCATAAGTCACTTTACAGCCATGTGCAAATGGTGACTTCATTCGAATTCCCAAAACATCAGGAATGCTCACATAATATTTGTCACAATCAAACATTTCAGCAATCTTTATGTCTTTATATCCTATTTTGTTGAAATAATAGATATTGTCTAAAATGTCATCCTTGTCATCTAACAAATATTTGACGACATTCAAGCTTAATGTGGTCTTTTCTTTATAAGGGAATTCTTTCAATAATGAAGCTCTGTCATACTTATTAGAGTCAGACTTTACATTCATTATTTGATATGCTATCTCATTGTTGTAATGTTGCGCTGAAATCTGAATATTGTCGCATAATTCACAAATCTCATAAAACATTTTTCTATTGTCATTGCATTCTTTTGGCAAAGCTGTGACAACAATTACTTTAAGTTTTGTATGTTTCTTTATTCGTTTGATCAAACGATAAAGCTCATCCATGTATATAAATGGCTCACCACCCGAAATGGTTACTGTATCTATATATTCAAGACAAGTCTCTAATGTTTTGTAGATTTGATCAATGTCTGGCTTTCTTGCATCTATACCAACATTCATTTTGTCAATACAAAAAGCGCAATTGTTTGGACAATTTTTTGTGAAATGAATCATTATCTCATTATAGATTCTGTCACATACATTGCAATTATATTTGATCATTAAAGTTTAGTTTTTGAGGTTAGACAACTAATTTTCAGCAGCCCTTTGGACTATTTCATCATATTTCTTTTGAATACTTGCAATAAGCTCTTCTAATTTCTTCTTTGCATTTCTGTAATCACTTTGTTCAAAGTCATAAGAGTCACCTTTTGCAATAGACAATTTGCTCTTCATGTATGAAGTAAAATAGTACATTAGTCCATTTATTCCATAATGATTGTATTTTCCTCTATTGTAAGATGATGTTTGTTTGTCACCAACTAATGTGAGAAGCTTTTCAATCTCATACTCAAACGATGAGTATTTTACAGGATTCATAGCAAACTCAATTGAAAGTTGCATTACTTTTGAGACAATCTCTTCGACCTTCTTAGGCAATTGGTCATTGTTTTCCTTTTCAACTTTCATTTTAGCTGCAAGTTTCTTGTATCTTTCAACATTCTTTTCAGCTAATCTCCTGAGTTGTGCTTCATTGCCTGGCTCTATGACACCATTACGAGAATTTGATCTTTGATTTCTCATTTTGTTTCTTGATTCAAGATCTTCAATGACAATTATATGATATGTCATAGTGTCTTTTATAAGATCATTCACTTCACTTGGCTTCAATTCTTGACTTGCAGCATCTGATGAAAGTACATAGTAATTAATGTAAGAATATTCTTTTATGATTATTGCAGAATACTTGTATTTAGACTGACTTTCAGGAGTTGACTCAATAATGATTATTCCTGACACTGAATTTGAACGATTTGAACAAATTCTCTTGAACAGTTTCACACCTTCTGGATCTTTTCCTTTGAAAGTTTGTACTTGATCGTCAGTTATCTTGTCCCATAAAAAATAATTGCTTCTAAATATTGAACGTATATCGCGAGGTTGTGTAAAACATGAACGGTCACGATTAGCTTCCTCATCTTTCCATTTATCTAGCATTTTAGTTTGTTGATCAACCAACTCTTTCAAAATCTTGCAACCAAAAGCTTCTGTAATCAATTCAAAATTTATTTCATCCAATAATTCGCAATATTCATCTATGAATTTTTGATGCTCGTTTATATATTGAAGTAAATTTTTCATTATAGCTAAACTTAAATTTTATTTAATTTAAAAATAACAAATAAAACTAAATTTAGCATCTATCACTAATTGGATCATTCCAACCACAAGAATCACATCCACAAGAAGAATAAGATGATGATTTTTGTTGTTTCTTTTCGAACTGTTCAAATATGAGTTTTGACAAGTCTGAGTTTTTGTCAAGATATTTCTCATACTTCTTCATGTACCAGTTCATTAAAGAAGCGGCAAGCAACTCATCATCTTCATTCAATTGTTCAAGAATCTCCAGAAATGTTGGATTGACTATCTTACGTTGCTCTTCAATAAGCTTGTTGTTATATCTTAGATTTGCAAGATTGCTGCCAAGAATCTTTGCTAAATCTGTCAAACTATATTTCTTCATAGGTCATTTAATCCTTCTTTTGTGTTTTTCTTCTTTGGCTCTTCATCTCTCTTTTCTTTGTAGTTAGTACTGAAAAGAAAGTTCAAAATTCTGTTTGAGAAGAACTTCTTGTCATCAAAATAGAAGTCGGCAGAGCTTTCACTCATAACATCAGCAACAATGAAAAATCCAATAATGAGTGCTATCCATTTAACCATTGGAATCATTGCTAAAATAACAACAAGTATGACAATGAAATTATTGATAGTCCTTTTAGGGCTACTATTATTATATTTCCAATAAACATACTTCTTGACGAATAGAATTATCAAGATCATGATAGCTGCTCCAACCCAATACCAAGTGTTTGTCAAAAACACACTTGGATCAAAATAATTTGAACCTTTAGATGCTTTTTGCACTGTTTCAGCAACAACAGGTTCATTCAATACATTGTTAACGATTGTGTCAGTAGTTGCAATTATTGAGTCAACTACATTCTTGATTGAATCCATTGTTGCCATATTATTCATAAATTATTCCACCTGGTAAATTTTCTGTATTAAAACTAAAATATTCAATGTTCAATGACTTAATTGTGTCAGGTAATGCAAATCTTACATTAATCTCTTTCACTTTCTTTGGGTCTAACTTGCTTACAAATTGTATAAAGTCATTAAAGCTGTTTATTCCTTCCATTTCATTCTTTAAGTATATTTTTGAATCTTTCAATTTCTTTTCTACGGCATTCTGGACATAAAGTCATGTACCAGCTATGTGTCTTTTCTAATGTGACATTTTTGGTTGAGCCACATTGCTCACAAATATTTCTACTTCTATCCTCAAGCTCTCTCATTTTGTCAAACATTTCATCAGGATAAAAATTGAGATACATGCATAAGACTCCCCATTTCTCTTTTACTTGAACAAACTGAAGCTTTTCTCCACCCCAAGTGTCAAATCCATCTTGATGTTTTTGATTCCATTCATCAATATAATTTTGAGCTTCTTCTATTAATGGAAGCCATCCATCTCCGCATTCATATCCGAAAAGTTCAATTGGTTCTTTTATATCACATTTGTTTTCCATATGCTTCAAACATTTTTTCTAAGTCTTCATATATTGGATATTCACCATCTACAGCTTTCTCTATTACACTCCATCCAATTATCTCATCATGATCATTGTCTTCAAATATTGCTACAACTGTGTGGTTTTCATCAAGTTCAATAAAGTTGTTCAAAAACTTGATATATTCTTTTAATTGTTCAGAAGACACATAGAATTTTTCATCATCCATATTCTTTATATGTCTATTTCTAACTCTATTGGAGAATGATCTTTCTCATTCCACCCCTCATATATCTTTGAGCTTTCAATATTGTCTTTCAATGAGTCAGATACCAAGAAATAGTCTATTCTCCATCCTCTTCTCATTTTGCAAGCTGAATATGTCTTGCTTCCCATAGGTGAGAACCAAGTGTATTCTTGCTTGTTTCCATTCTTGTATCTATAAGTGTCAACAAGATTACATTCATTCAATATTCTGGCAAATCCATCAATCTCAAATTGGCATAATCCAGGAGCAGAGTCTTTAGATCTCTCATAGTTTCCCCAATAGTCAAGTTTTGTTGAGCATACATTCATGTCTCCACAATATATGCAAGGCTTGTCAAGACCAGCTAAAAAATACATCATCATCTCATCAAAATGCATTCTTGCTTCTTCTTTTTTCCCAGAGTTAATCACATAAGCACTAATCAAATAAAATGTGTCAAACTCTACAAGAACAACCCTGCCATCTCCATAAGTCTCAAATGTCTCAACATTAGCTAAAACATTTGGATAATATGCTTTTTTGACTCTATCGGCTATCCTATTATGCACAAGCACAGTAACACCAGCATAGCCATTCTTTACTGTGCAAATGCAACTATAGTCTTTATATGATGGGAAGTTAGAGAAGATTTTGCTCATTTTTTCTGTCTTGTCCTTGCTGATTTTTGTCTCTTGAAAGCAATAGATATCAGCATCTGTCTCAGAAATAATCTTCTCTAAGTTCCCTTTGTTGTTGAAAGCGTTTAGTCCATTTATGTTAAATGAAACAATTTTCATTGTCTTTGTTCGATAATTTTCTCATACACTTCATAAAGAAGGTTTGCAGCATCTTCATAACAATCTTCATTAGATTCATCAAAATTCTCATTCAATTTGATGATTCTATTGACCAGATCTTCACTAAGTATGGTGTTCATAATTCAAAAATAAAATTTGATAATTAATATAGAAAGTTTTCACATTATGATTTATTCCATTTGTGCATTCCATAGAGACAATTTATTGTCCATAGAGAGAACTGCATAACCATAAATGGATTGCCAATTATTGCCCACATGACTATTGAAGATATGTCAACAATAATCCAATATTTCCATTGGTCTTTGTAACCAGCAATCATAAGTATTTGTGCAATGAAAGCAGGTACAGTGCTTACTGAGTCTAAGAATGGATGAGTGTCATTAGTCATCAAAAGAATAATCCACACAAGTATTGTGCCAAGTAAAAACACAAGCAAGCATGTAAGTTTCCAGTCTTCTGACAACTTCTTAGGCACTACTTCATATTTCTCTTTGTTGTAATTCTTAATCCATACAACAATACCAACAATCATTGTAACAAAATAGAATACATTTTCAATGACTTCTCCCCATAAATGTTGCCCAATACAAAGGTAGCAATAAGTGAACAATTGGATGAAACCAAAGAGATAGAATGAAATCTTCTTTTGAGAACAAAGGACAACTGAAATGATTCCAGTCATTCCTGAAATGAAACTGACCATGTTGTCTTTTGCCCAAATCGCTGTCAATGCTTGTAATAGCACCAAGACAATCATAACAATCACATCTGTGTTTGAGATATTGTATTTTTCTAATGCTTTCATTTTATCCTTCAATTATGCCATTAATGTAGTTCTTTACTTCATAGAAGTTTTCAAGGAATGATCCATTGAGATATGTCTTTGAAACTTCAGGATAGAATTCATTCAAAAGTTTTTGAAGCTTCTCAAAGTTTTTCATTCTTTCACCCATAGAAGATTGTCCCATATAACGACTACCATCATTCACAAAAGTCTTGTTAGGTGGCAAAATGAATATCTTGTTCCATTTGAACTTGCTTTTCTTTTGAATGTCTTTAGCAATTGCATGAAGTTTATCATAGTCATGTTGACTGATTTCAATGTTTGGATCTTCAGCATAAGCTAATGCATACATAAGAGTTACACAATTGTCAGTGTCAGAAATAAACAATCCGTTGTTTGACAATGTTCTAAGTTCATTTCCAAGTTTAGTCTGCCCATACAAGAATGCTTTGAAGTCATCAAATTTCAAATCAATATCAGTCAACTGATTGTCTTCCATGTATGTGCGACCGTATTCCCAGCAATAAGGAATGTCAAAATATCTTGAAATGTCTTTCACAAGTGTTGACTTTCCTTCACTTGCAGTTCCTACAACTAATATGTTGTGGCAAAGATATGGTTTGAAAAGTTCAGTGATTTTGCCCCAATGCTTTACAGGGTTTGCTCTTACAAGTGTGCCAGAAACTGGATTCACTCTATCAATTAGAACAATATTTGCATTGAAGACATTGTTCTTTTCGATGCAAGTCTTGTAAAAAGGTTCAGCAACATACCAAGTGAAATCACATTCATCTTCTTCGAATACATCATACTTTATATAATGTCCTCTCCAGTGTTTATCAGAGAACACCAGTTGCTTTATCTTGTTTTGCCAAATAGTCCAATTGTTATCACTCATTGATTCATCCAGACCCAACTCTGTGTCATTTACGGACAAAACAATAATTTGTTCATCATCATTGAAAAAAGTCTTGATGATTTCTGTGCGCTCTTTAAGATTAAGATTGATTTCCCAACCTCTTGGTTCATTGTCATACCCACATACAACAACAAAGCAAACATCATTCTCTTTCTTGGCTTTCATGATTACATCCATGTGGCCTTGATGAAGCGGGCAATATCCGCCAAAACAAATTGCTATCTTTCTTTTGTTCATATTTCTTATTTTTTAGGACTGTCAATCAACAAAGCTCCATAGTTATGAAGATTATGCTCAAAACAACCATTTTCAAAAAGTGTTTGAAGTTCAAGAGATACTTTCATTTTGCCATTTTCATTTTGCACTCGCGAACCAAAACAACCTGTTGATATGCCATTGCAGTCAAATTCATCTTGTTTGGAGAATTTTTCAAAACCAAAGTTTGTCCAAGTTGCATCAATAAATTCATGAAGTACTTCTTTTGCAACTTTCTCCATTTCAAATGAATCATGCATATGTTCAGGTGCTTTCCAATTTGTTGCATCATCAACAAACACATTTTCACAAAGAAGTGCAATTTTTGGAAAATCATTCTTTGCAGCCTCTAACACTTTGTCACACAAACTCAAATATTCATTTCTAAAGTTTTCAGATGTGATTTCAACATTAGATATGCATTCCCATCTTTTAGGAATCAAGTCAATATTGATGCTTTGTGTTGCCCCAACAGAAAACATCGGATGAATGTGAATTGAGAAATGTTTCGTTGCACCATACAAATATCTCTCTTTGATAGTTTCATCATCCAAAATGTTGTAGCCAATGACATCTGAATAAAGGTCCCAAAGCTCATTGTCAAGTTCTTGTGGTGAAACATCTTCATGAAACTCTGAAAGAATCTTAGAAGCCTTTTTGAAATTGAAGCTTTTGACAAGCCTGTCAGCAATGATATCCATTATTTCAGTGTTGGGCATGTTGAGAATCTCCTTTGCCTTCTCAACAAGTTGCTCCTGAGTCATGTTGTACTCAAACACACTATCCATAAAGTGGTAGATGTTTGCGTTGTATTGAGGCTTCATGACATCGAAACGAGGAAGGCCATTGATGAAACCATGAATGTTTGTCATTGGAATGTAGCAAGAATAGGCAATAAGAATATGCCAGATTTCTGCTTTTATTTCATCAGATTCCCAAGCAACCTTGTTGTCACCTGGCTTTTCTGAACTTCGAATGCCAGGATTCTGTTCAAGCCAAAGCTGGTATTGCTTGCGCATAAACTTCAAAATTTGTCTTGGGCTTGAAAAATCCCAGCTTGGATTGTCAAGCTTGCACACTTTTCTCATGTCGACAATGACATCACCAGAATGCTGGTAGAAATCCTTTGCGTAGAAAACTTGATGTGTGATTAAAGGTTGAGGCATTTTGATAGATTTATTGTTACAATTGCATATAGTAACAAATTAGAAATTATTCAATAGCATTGAAATAATTTTTGAATTCGAAGAACTCAAGAATCTCTTCAAATCTTTCTACAGTGTCACAATTGCACTTAAGAAATACATTGCCGCATCTAAGCAGAAGAACCCACCAGTCTGCATTACATTCATTTGACTCAACATCATAGTTGTGATGTTCAAACCCAATATACAAGTCATCATTCCTTGTGAATGTGTACAAAATCATTTCAGGCTCTTCCTTGAAAGCCTTGAAACCATGATCACCAAGATACTCAATTGAAAGTCTTGTGCTTTTTTTATTGTTCATTTTTTGAAACTGAAAATCCATTTTGTTTAAGTATTTGTATTGCGTTATTAATATCGTGATTCTTTTTTCTTTCTGCAGCTTCTTTTTCTCTTTGCTTGTCTTCTAATTGTTTGTCAATCCATTTTTTCTTCTTTTCAATTCTTTTCTTGCTTTCTTCTTCTGTCTCTGGAACATCATATGCAAAATTGATTGTGCATTCTGCATCTTGATCACCGTTGTCATACTCATGATATTCTGTGGCATAGAAGTCATAGCGAAGATTTTTGAATTCAACACCTTGTTCTATCAACCTTTGCTCTTTTTCTTTCAAGTCATTTGAAAGACTTTCAAGCATTTCAGCAGTCAACTCAAATTCATTACTGTCAAAGCAAAGATAATAGTCCTCATAAACAGTTGTCCAGATTTTGTCTTCAATTTCAAATCCTTTGTAATTCATTTCATTATTCTTTTGTTGAATATTTCTGCAGAAGTGTTTTCAATAGTATGCCACATTTTATGCTCACCAATATAATGATCAATTGTTCCATATTCAGAGTCACAAATAACTCCACTTTCTACTTGCTTGTTGAACAATTCAATCATTTCTTCAAGCGGAGTTGTAATTCTGTTTTCCCAAGTAGCTTCAGCAAGCCACATCATGTCAAGTTGATCATAATATTTGTTAGCATATTCTTTTGATTCTTGTATCAAATCACAAACATTCCAAAGCATTTTGTCAACACCATGAATCCAAAGCCAATACCTGTTGTAAAGCAATGGCTTAACTCTAAGTATTTCATTGTCTTCAAATGTAACTATTTGTTTGTTTTCATCAAGTATTGGATAACGTGTTCCTGCTACACATATTGGGCGATTGCTTTCAATACCTGTTTCAGGATTGGTGAAGTCATTCACATTATATGGAATGTATACTTCATATAGCTCAATATATTTGTTGATTTTCCTTTTGACAATCTTGTCGTCCAGGCCAAATTTGGCTGCCCAAGCAATCTTTTCATCAAACTCAACACTTACAATTCTAAGTTTTTGTGATTTAATATAGTGTGGATCAATCTTTTTGACATGCAAATTAATTCCATTCTCATCAAGAATCTTCTGAAATTCATGGCGTTCTTGTTCAAGAATGACTTCTTTACGATATCTTTTCTGTTCTGGTGTCAAATGATTAGCAATATATTGCATAACTGTGTATTCTCTTTTTGATTATATAGTAACTATTTAAATGTTTTTCATTATTATTTATTAAATTTTATACATTTATTATGGCTGTAAAAGAATATGAGTGGGAGTATAATCCTGTAAAAATTCCGAAGGATGGCGCTGAAGCTGAAAAGGTAATATGGACTACAAAAGCTTTGAATATAGCAGTCAATGCTATGAAACAAGGTCTTCCTTTGAAAGCAAACCCATTTTGTGGAAAGAATGTACAATTACTCAAACCAGACTTAGTATATAAGCGTACGGCTGAAGAAATATCTGACTATATAAAATGTAAGAAAGATCCTATATATTTTGCTTCTAAATGTTTCTTGATGACACCAGAGGGACTTAAGCCTTGCATATTGAGGGACTATCAGATTGAGTACTTGAACATCTTGAAAGCAAACAACTTCACTATATTTCGTGCATGCAGACAATGCGGAAAGTCTGTCACTACAGCTATATTTTGCTTATGGTACATCTTATTCAACACTGACATGGCTGGACTTATACTTTCAAAGTCTGGTCCAGCGGGCATTGACTTAATGTCTAAGCTAAAAGACATGTACCTGAACTTGCCTTACCATCTTAAAGCTGGGACGATGAAGTGGAACCAGCACGAGATAGGATTAGACAACAACTCTTCGATAGCTACAGAAGCATTCTCACCAACGGCTGGCTTGGGTAAGACTATCAATTTCTTGATTTTAGATGAGTTTGCATGGTGTCCGCCTAATGATGTTGAATTGTTTTATCAAAATGTCATTCCTACCGTAACTACACAACCAAATGCTCATGTTGCTATAATGTCAACACAGAATGGATTTAATTTGTTCTATAAGTTATTCAAGGGCGCACAAGAACATAGAAATATCTACAAAGATTTTACTGTAGACTGGTGGCAAGTTCCTCAATTCAATCCAGAGACAAAACAGTGGGAGAAACGTACAGAGGCTTGGAAGAACAAGATGGTTGGCATTCTTGGTTCAGAAGAAGCATTCTATTACCAGTACGGAACACAGTTTGCTGCATCAGACAACTGTCTTGTCAGTCGTGAATGCATATCTAACATAAGAGACAGAGTAAAACTGTTTGAGAACAAACAAGAACTTAACATTTTCTTGAATCATCCAGAAAACTTGTATTTCAAGCCAGACTTTGATATAAAGTCATTGTACACAGACTGGTTTGTTGTGTTATGTGACTTAGCGGAAGGTGGCGGTGGTGAAGCTGACTCAACTGTATTCCAGATTATGAGAATAAATGGAAAGAAGCTTGAGCAAGTTGGATATTACAAGTCAAACAACATAGACTTAGAGAATGTTGCATTAGAATTCTGGTTGCTTTGTGTGCAATTGTTCAACAATGACAGATGCTTGATATCTTTAGAATGGAACACTTATGGTGGTTTGTTCTACAACTACATAATGATTTTGAATGAGATGGAAATGCACCCTGATTGCTTGTATAGATTCAATTATGCTACAAGCTATGATGGATTTGACATGTCAAGAATTGTGATGTACAAAAAGGACTTGTCAAACAATGAAGCACAACAAGGTGGAATGAAGAAAAACCAGCCAAAGACAATCCCAGGAATTAGATGGAATGGTGAGAACAAAAAGACATCATGTGCATTGCTTAGAATTGAGCTTGAAAAGAACACTGTTGAGATTAATGACTTGGTGACAAGTGGTGAGCTTGAGAACTTTGAAGACAAAAATGGAAATGGAGTGTTCAAAGCATCTTATGGACATGACGACTTGATTATGACATTAGTCCAAATTCCAATGCTTAGAGAGACACCAAGCTTCAAAGAACTTATGGAAGAGTTTGAGAACAGCCAATACAACCAGAACAAGACACTCGACATATTAAACAACTTTGGACAAATGATTGAGATGACACAATTGAGCCAATCATTCAAGAATGACACACAATTCAACTTCTATTCTTATGGCAAGGACTTGTACTAATTATTTTTAAATATATAGAGGTAACATAAAATTATTGTAAGCAAATATGTTGCCAATACAGAACATCATAATGGACAGATTAGAAAAAAAGAACTTCTTCTACAAGTTAGTAAGATCCAATAGTGGTGTGAGCTCTAAGAATTTCTTCTTAGTTGTGACAACAGTAATTGGAAGCTTCATGCTTTTAGTTCTTGTAGCTGGATTTGTTGTTGACATGATATTCAATCATACTATAACTATAGACATGGGCGGAGCTGCAATGTACATTGGAGCTATTGGATCATTGTTTGCAAGTGCTGGAATAACAAAGGCATGGTCAGACTCATCAACAAACAAGTTCTTGGGAAAACACCCTGAATGTTATGAAATGCCAGAAGAAGAGCAAGAGGAAGAAGAAATAATACCTGATGAAGAATGAAATCACTGTTAGAATATCTAAGCATTAAAGTAACAAAACAAAATATAATTCATGCTACAGATGACACTATAAAGCAAATAGTGAAAGATGAATTAGACAAGTTGGGCCATGGCGCAAACCTTAATCATATTGATGTAAGTGAAGTGACTAACATGAATAGTTTGTTTAGTTGTGCTTATAATGATTTAGGGTCAAAATATGTAGATTTGAATCCAGACATATCTGAATGGGATGTAAGCAATGTTACAGACATGGCATATATGTTTTATGCTTGTAAAGACTTCAATTGCAATATATCAAAATGGGATGTCTCTAATGTTACAAGAATGGATTTCATGTTTCATAGCTGTGCAAAATTCAATCAAGACATAAGCAATTGGAAACCTAAAATTTTTAAAAAACAAGGAGTATTTTGGGATTGTCCACTAAAAAAAGAATTTAGACCAAAATATTTTAATTCAGACGAACGTATAGATGAGTATTTAAATATTAAAGATATTGATAAAGAATATATAGATGGTTTTGCAAATGTTTTTTGCATAGTTGATCCAATAAATGACATATTTGTTGACTTCACTAAAAAATATGAAGACGATTGTGTACAGCTAAAAGATGGATTCAAGGTGTTTATTTTGAAGAAAAAAGAAGCAGCTAAATATGCAAATGAAGATGATGTCGCAATGTTCAAAGTTCCAGAACAATGCAAAAACATGGAAACGCTTATAAAGTATTTAGTCAATATAGACAATACAGACAGCTTAGAAGAATACACACAAAAAGAAACACTTACTTGGTAATGAAAACACTATTAGAGTTTTTGAGTACAAGAAAAGAAGATGTCTACATTGGAAGATTTCCTGCTACACCAAAATTAGATGATGTCATTGAATTTTTAAAAAATGAAAGTTTTACAGAACTAATTTATAAAAACAAGGTGCATAGTGCACAAGAAGAACTAATAAATGAAGCTCCAAAATCTGAAACACCATTGTTCATTTATTCAAAGTCTTTGTTTGAAGAATATTGGTGGATACGATTTTGCAAACAAGGAAAAATTTCAACAACAAATCCAATATATTGTTTGTTTTTGACAAAAGATGGAACAGATCTTGAAAAGACAGAAAAAAAAGATCAAATAGGATGGATTGAATATGGTGATGGCAAAGAAGGTGACGATATAAATGGATATGATAATTTTTGTAAAATAGTAAATAACCATTTTGACTGGTAATGAAGACAATAGTAGAATTTTTAAAGACAAAAGATATTGAGTATGACAATAGCGATTTTCCAGAAAAACCAACTGCTAAAAATGTGATTGATTTTTTGGAAAGAAAGCATTTCAAAGAAATACACACACCCAATGAAGACGGCGTATATTATGCATTAAAGAATTATGTTGATGGATGTATCAGTAAGCAAGTTTATGCTTATGAATATGACAACTATAGTGGAAGTCATTACATTGCTTTTCATGATGTTGGTGAAATAACTAAAGAAAATCCTGTTTTTGTGTTCACAACAGGAGATCATGATGAAATACCGGAATGCTCAATTGACTGGTATGACAAATCAAAAGATGATGAAGTAAAATGGGAAAACTTTGATGATTATAATAGATTTAGAGAAATAGTAAATGCACATTTCAAGTGGTGATGAATTCATTATGAGAACATATAACAATGAATTTAAAATAACAAAAGCCAGTCATTGACTGGCTTTTGTTTTTTCTAGAGAATTACTTAATGAGTGCTAATAATTGAAATTTCCGTAATTTTAATCAAAGTTGTGGTGAAGGTTTTACTAAACCCTCAAAAAGGTTTGCGAAGTAACTCATTAATTACTACTAGATTAATTTTAACTTGGTTACGTACACAATGTAGAGGCTTTACCAAGCATTATTTGTGGCCAGGACTGGACTCGAACCAGTAATCTTTTATTTCCAAATATAAACGTGTTTACCTTCGAAGTAACTATCCGTATGGCTACTGTTACCAGAGAATAGAACAGATAGTAAAAATCTTTTATTTCACTACCTGGCCATTTGTTATATAAAAAATTAGAGAACACCGAGATTGACGAAAACATTATTATAAAAGATCCATAGTCTTTCGCGTATACCATTTCGCCAAATTTCCAAAAAGCGGAAATTGTTGGAATCGAACCAACATATATTCGAAGTAAGTCAACCTCTTACTACTAATTTATTGTTTCATGTTATTTTCAAAGAACTTTAATTATTTAATAATATATAATAGAAACGTTGAAAAAACAAATTCAATAATTTTACAACAAATTTCAAAATTTTTGTAAAATTTTTATTGTACAGCATTCTTTACAAATGGTCCATTCTTAAGCTTGCCCAATGCTGAATCTTTATTGTCTGGAAGAGATGTCTTTGGATTGTTTGGATCTTCTCCACCACGGTCTGTTTGAGGCATGTCTCCACGTTTTGGAGAGTTTTGTTCAGGATAGTTGTTTGATTTCAATTGTATCAAATTTTCAGCAACATAAGCAGCAACTTCTTCTTTGCTATTCAATTGTTTCTTTGTCTTTTCCTCAACATATTCAGGATAAAGCTCAAAGAACTCTTCATTACCGGTATCTTTGATATATTTTTCTATTTTCTTTTCAGTGAACTTCTTGTCAAACAAGTTAGTTCCTTCAACAACTTCTGAAGGTATTTCTCCATTGTTGTCATTTTCAGGATCTGCTTTTACAGCTGCTATAGCTCCTTGAGTTGCTTTAAGCATCTGGATAGGAGAAATGTCACCATCATAGTCAAAGCACACCATTTTAGCTCCTGGATTGAATGCAAATACTTGTGACCAACGGTGATGTCCGTCGATAACGTAGTTATGACGGAATGTTACAAGAGGGAAGTTAATAATAACTTCATCTGAAAAATACTTGTCAAGGTTTGCTTTTGGAGCAACTTTAAGACAATAGTCAAGTGACTTATTAATGTCAATTTCAGATTGTGTAGGACGAAGTGTGTTTACAGCAATCTTTCTGACTTTGAATCTAAGCTTATAGTCTCCAAGTTCTCCACCAAAACCTTCACTTAACAAAACCTTAGCTTTAGGGTCTTTAAGCATCTCATTAAGTGTGTCAACATAGTCTGAATAGTTTTGTCCCTTTAACCAGTCTTCAAGTTGTTTTTTACGATCTTGGTTGTTTGCTGTCAAAGACTCATTCATCATATTGTCTTGTTGATCAACAATATATTCATTTAACGTTTTCATTTAATAAATATAGTTTTTTTCATATAATATTATTTAAAAATAAAAAAGAGAAGCCTAATAAGTTAAGACCTCTCTTTTTATTTTAAATAAATCCTGTAAAGGATTAGATGACAATCTTGCGAATTTCATCCATTACCTTGTTAGGATTGAACTCAGACTGTGCAATTGTGTCAAACATTGCATAACCATATCCAAAGAAATAGTGTACTCTGTCTGAGTCAATTGGCTTAGTTCCATAAGAAGCCAAGTCAATTGAGTAAATATAAGGATTTGCAACAGTCCTTACATAGCTCTTATAGGCATCTCTCTGGTAACCTGAGTTGCATTCGTTGTCAGAAAGAATGAAGATACGATCATACTTCTTTTTCTTTGACTCAATGAGTCTGAATGCGCAGGCAAGGTTAGTTCCACCCATGTTCTCATTCTCAATTGCTGAAGCAATCTGGAACACACTTGAACGAGGGTTGTACATAATCTCTTGTGCAGATGAACCGAACTCAATCAAATCTGCGTTTGTTGACTTCAAGATCATTGCTGCAATCAAAGAAGCCTTTTGTGCACAAGATGATGCAGTATAGTTGCGAGTACCTGCCTGAATCATTCTTGTTCCCATAGAGCCGGAGCAGTCAACAATGACAAGGTTGTTACCTGTCAAAATCTCCTTAAGGTTTGCAGTTGACTTCTCAATGCCATCTTCAAGAGCACTCATTACCTGACGTACTTGAGCCTTTGAACTATACTGACCACTATTAGTCATCAAAGTCTCATAAGCAAGGTCAATCTGGTATGGCATGATCTTGCCGGCCTTCAAAAGTTGCTCGTTAGAGATTAACTTGCAAACTTCATCAATGACTTCCTGCTTGCCACCCTTAAGCATATTGCTAAGGTTACGAAGTGCAGCAAGAATACCAAGCTTGCCATCCTTAAGCATTGACTCCCAGTTGTCATTCTTTGCTTCCTTCAAGACCTCTTCAGCCTTTTCCTTAGTAAGCTTGCCTGAACGAACTGCCTCAGCTACAATCTGACCAGCTTCAGACTGGTTAGACTCCCAAGTGTCAGCAATTACAGATTGACCCTTCATGATAGCATCAAGAGTCTTGACAATCTTTCCTTCATCATCCTTGAAAGTAGCGATAGAACGCTCTGGAGATGGGTGGCAAAGGTTTGCAAGGTCAATGATTGCCTTCTTGTACTTAGCCAACTGATAAGTGTCTAAATGCTCAATTGCATTTGCGAATCCCTTCTTCATACCGTTTGACAACACTGAGTTACTAAGTGTCTCATAGACAGCCTTGATTTCAAGCATGTCATCTGGACGATAGATACATCCACCACTCTTTGTCTTCTTGCTGAACAAAGAATAGAAACGCTTTGTCCATTCCTTACCTGAAATGTAAGGAGCAAGTACTGCTGCAGCAACATGATTAATGCTACGCATACCTTCACCAAGACAACGTGACCAGACAATAGCCTGAGCAACAAAGTATGGATCATATGCTGCAATCTTCTCAATAAGTGCTTGAATCTCACTCATTGTCTCATTTGCTGAACGATAGAACTGATTCTCGACCTTAAGTGTGTTCAACATAGAGACAAGACGAAGTTCGTCATCGATTGCATAAGCATCATAACCTTGACGGTTCTTAGCGTTGTACTGTGGAATTGCTGCTGAAGTCTTTGCAGCTTCTTGTGATACTGGCATCTTCTCCAATGAGTTAGCCAACTTCTGATTTCTGTTGCTAAACTTTCCCATGATTTAAAAGTTAATGTTTTTACTGTTTAATATTGTTTTATTAAAAGGATTTTCATCATTAAACAAAAATATTCCATGTTATTAAGTGTTTAATAATGATATAATATAATAGACTTATTCAATAAGAATATTCAATAATTTGTAAACTTTTTTATGATTATTTGTAATAATTTTTATTGTAGTCAAACAAGTTATTGATAGTCAAATCTTTAAGAAACTTGTTTTGTTTGTCTTTATCTGACAATATAACTTGATTCAAGTTCACATAACTTTTCCAATCAATATTGATGTCAGGATCATTCCATCTAATTGCACATTCAGATTCTTTATTGTAGAAATTATCGCATTTATATTGGAAAACAGTGTCATCTTTAATAGTGATGAAACCGTGTGCAAAACCCCTCGGAATGAACAATTGTCTATGATTGAATTCATTTAATGCAACAATTACATATTTTCCAAAAGTAGGAGAGCCTACTCTAATGTCTACTGCTACATCATATACTGAACCCTTAGCTACTCTTACAAGCTTTGACTGAGCAAACTCTCCTGTCTGCCAATGAAGTCCTCTAATCACATTATGAGAACTTAAACTTTCATTATCCTGTACGAATTCAATAGGTTGTATTTTTTCATTGAACTCTTTTTGGTTAAATGACTCAAAGAAATATCCTCTTTCATCTTTGAACACTTTAGGCTCAATGATGACTACACCTTCTAATTCTGTTTTTATTACATTCATGTTACTATTATTTTTCTAATGTCAATATTGTATGATCTTGCTTTCTTGTGTAACCACTTTGGCTGCAACATATAGAAGTTGAGACAACCGTGTCTTTTATGACCCAACCTTCTGCAAGCAATGTATCAAGCCTATAGCATTTTTCATGATTGACAATGTCATACCAATAAGTATAGTTTGGATGTCTTAGTCTCTTTTCTACAGTGTCATTACCATTGTCAATTTCAATCAGTCTTTCAACAACCATTATTTCTTTTTTTCTGTCTTTGTCTATTTCAATCATTTTGTTTCCCTTTCAAGTATTACAGTCTCAATTCCGAATCTAGTTGCTCTGTTTGTAGTTGCAAATGACTTTGTAACGGACTTTATAGTCCATCCTTCTCTAAGAAGACTATTTATATCATATTCTTTATATCCGAAAGCATCTCTCCATTTTTTTGCTTTCCAGACTTTCAATTCATTGCTGTCAACCTCTGCATAGTCATCAAACAAAGAAAGCTTCATGAAGCGTTCAATGACTAGTTGCTCTACTTTTGTATTTGTAATGCTTGTGTTCTTGAAATCACTCATAGTCATTTGTATTTTTCTAATACTGCTGTCTCAACTCCAGTTGTCATTATTGTTGAAGAACTATAATGATAATTGAAAAATGCTTTTGTGACAGTAACAATAGCCCATCCATGTTCAAGCAAGTCATTAAGACTATTTAAATATTCTTGATCACATTTTCCATCAACTAGTCTCCAAAAATTGTCTCTTAAAAATGAAAATCGAGTATTGAATCCTGAATAGTTTACTTGTATTAATCTCTCAAATACAGCTTGCTGGTGATTGACGTCTGTTTTCTCCAATTCTTGAATCATTTAGATTTCCCTTTCTAATATTGCTGTTTCATATCCAAAATGACCATTTTCTTTGATGCAAAAAGATTTTTCAACTGATGTTACTTTCCATCCTTCTTTCATAAGTTGCTTTAATGAATATGCTTGTCCATTCCGTATAATTGGTGTCCAAGTATCTTCTCTATACAATCTTGCTTCATCTTGACTTTCCCAATTATTTGGAATATATATTTTTATAGGACGCTCAATAATGAGTTGCTCAACTTTATTGCTTTGACTCTTTTTTATGTCATCATTCATAGTATTTCTAATTTTCTTGCTGCACGTTTAAGCATCAACAACATATGATTGTTATAATATGTGCAAGGATTGTTTTTTCTTGTTTTCCAATGAATGTCTATGTATGTGTCAAGAATATATCTGACGATAGCTTGTGAACGAGAAATTCCTGCGGCACAATGCACATAAAAGTTGTCATGTCCATTCAATATTTGCACGTTAATCCAAGAAGCTAACAAAAATGCTTGCTCATAATTGAGCAATCGAAGATCAATTGACTTTCCATTGTCATCTTCCTCATAATAGTTGAAGAACTTATTTGACTTTTCAACTTCACCATCAAGATAAAGTTTCAAAGCTTCATCATAATTGTCTTTTTTCCACCAAAATGGACGAACTACATCATCACAATCAATATTGTAGTTGTTTGGTGTGCCAGACTTGAAATAATGTTCAAAGTGCTCATTCCATGGAGAACAAATTGACACTGTAGATGACTTTTCATCTGGCTCTTTCCAACCAAGTTCAGCCATTAAGTCATCAAACATTTCTTGTGAATAACAATATAATATACGTTCAGGTTTTTTCATAATTCAATTTCAACTATTTCAGAACTTAGGTATTTGACTTCGATATTTTTTGTCAAAAGCAAAACATCTTTTGTATAAGGATAATGTTTCTTTCCATCGATGTCATCAACAATATACCAAGACCCATGCATTCCATCTTCATTTTTCTCTTGTGCAATATTTCGCTTCTCTTCCTCTTCAGGATAATTATATCCTAAACCAACAACACCAGTTCTTAGTCTTTTTTTGCCATCTTTGCATCTCATAATATAGATGACTCTATCGCCGGTTCTTAATCCTTCAGGATTCCAACCATCTATGCTTAAAAACTTTTTCATGATTTAACCTTATTTAATTTCTACGATGTTTTCTGGATTAATATATGCTCTTGTACTCATTTTTACTTTTTGTATAATTTGTTTACCTTTGTTTGTATTTCGTTCACATATTCATCAGGATTTTTTCCTGAATCATGATATTCTTGACCAATCTCCATTGCAATACGCCACTCATTAGACGATTTGTCAAGTGTACCAACATAATCCCAAAAAGTATTCTTTCTTTGTTTTTCTTTAGCAATCCAATCATTAGCAAACAAATCTGATGCACTAAGTCTTATGTCATTGTCAATGACAAATGGCTCATCAGCATATGCTTGAGAATTTTCAACAAACTGCACCATTCTAATCAAATCTATTGAATCACGATACTGGATAAACACATCTTTGTGCCAGCATTTACGCTGAATATATTCATGATTCTTGAAATTCTCAAATATTTCCAGGAATGTCATATCTTTGTCATTTTTTAGTTTCAATGAATTTTGTAGAAATCTTCACTTTTCTTGGTTCAAAGTATTTGGCATCAGCTTGATTATCTCCCAAAATCCAACAAGGGCCAATATGCCAATCTTTGTCACCACTTACAGGTTCCCATTCATCAGTGCTTTTGTAGTATTTTGGCTTTTTGTGTGTGAACAACAAGTCATAACAACTCCAATTTGGATGAGCAATTACGACCCAATACTCTTTTTCCATATTCTTATTTATTTTTCTTGTTTATGTATTTTTCTGCAGCCCACATACCTACATAACAACCAACAAAATTAGTGAATGCTTGAACTATTATTGCTATCCAAAGATCAAACTCTGCAATGAACTTGATCACTACAGCTGAAAATGTATAGCAAACACAATTGAAAAATGAAGCATTCAATTTTGAAGACTTGATCACTAATATGCTTCTGAATATGTGAAGAAACACATTGATAAAAGATATTCCTATATAAATAAGTAGCTGGTTGTCCATTAGTTGTTTACATTAATAATGAACTCTTTTGTGTCTGGATTTAGATAAAAATTGTCACAGGTGAAGTTTTCAAGACTTATTCCAGTGTCATATTTGGCTATGAAATTTCCAGCTTTATAAGTGTCTCTAAGAGAACTTAGCTTTTCAATCAAAAGGTTGAGATCTAAAATTGAATAGTCTTCTTTCATATTTTATTGATTTTCAATGTTTCTCAAAGCTTGTTCAAATCTATAGTCGTTAGCATCCATCCCATTGACCATACAATCTGTATATGGTTCAAAGTCTTCTGCATGATGGTCTGTATGATTAGCCATATTGTCAATTGTTTTCTACAATATTATATAGAATCAAACTTTATGAAATTCAAAATCAATCAAACTTTGGCTTATGTTTTGTTTTTATATGGCAATTTCTAAACATCGAAATGTGATTCAACACTCTGCCAGTGTACCATTTGCTCAAGTCTTGATCAAAAGATGTGCAATCTTCAAACATGTGAGACATTTCAGAAACATATGTAGTCTTCCACATGCTTATGTCTTGATTGAATTTTGTGCATCCTCTGAACATATTCTCCATATCATTGATATGCTCAACATTCCATTTGTCTAGTGGTGAATTGAAATTGATGCACTCTTTGAACATTGATGCTGTAGATACTGTTTTTGTGACATCCCAACCATTCAAATTTGTGTCTAATGACTCACATCTAGCAAACATTCCATTGAAAAATGTGCAATTGGGAGTCTTCCAGTTTTCAAGACCCTTTCCTTCAAACTTGTGACAATCAAGAAATGCTCCAGCAAAATCTCTGTTTTTGTCAACAATCCAGTCTCCCAAGTCACAATTGAATTTCTCGCATCCATGAAATATTCCTCCCATGTTTGTCACATTATGAGTCTTCCATTTACTCAAATCACAATTGAAGTCTTTGCAATTATAGAACAATCGGTGCATATTGACTGCATTCTCAACATTCCATTTAGACACATCACCACAAAATTCAGTATGATTAGCAAACAAGTTAGACATGTTGACACATTTTGACATATCAATATGATTCAAGTCAGCATCTGGTCCTAATCTTTCTATCTCTTGATTTATTATCTTTACACTTGTTGAGTCATCAGCAATTATCTTTGATGATACTTTGTTTATTTCCAAATATTCTAAAAGAGATCTCATTCATTTACCTTATATATTTAAAACCATTTCCAACCATATATGTTGAACAACTTTCTTTTGAACAAGTCATAGTTATTTGTTTTTTCAACTCTTCCTGTCTCACATTCAATAGCGTAACTACTTGATCCCATACGATTGTGTGTCTCTTCACCATCATCAGTAACTTTCATGAAGAAAATGGGATTTGAGTTTTTGTCAATGTTTCCCTTGTTAAAAAACCTAATCCAGTAATGTCCATCACTATATTGTTCTGACATTATGTAAGTTGGATTCTTGTATTCAACACTTGCTATTTTTGTAAGAACTTCATACAAATCACCTATAAATTCGTCTTTTATTTGTTTAAATCCATGTCTTTCTAAGAATTCAATGACATCATTTGTCTTTGGTTTTTGTGGAAAAGTGTCACTTGGCATTTTTACATCTGTTCTTAAAAACTCATTTATATCCAAATTTTGTCTACAATATTCAGTAAATAATTTCATAAAACACTAGTTTATTTTCTAAATGAAAAATTGAATTGTGGCATCATGTCATCTTTCATTTTTGGGCATTCATAAAACATGTCATCATGAGTTTTGACATTTTTGACATTCCAGTTTGAAAGATCTTGACAAAAACTACTGCATCCACGAAACATGTCACTTGTGTTTTCACATTGTTCAAGATTCCATCCACTTATGTCACAATTAAACTTGTCACAATTGTAAAACATGAATTTCATATCTTTCACATTACTGACATCCCATTCAGAAACATCACCATAAAATCCTTCTTCAGTTGACTTGTTTTCTACAGAAAACAATCCCCAATGCCACTTTTTGTAATAGTTAGTATGCATTTCAGTCACTTTGCTTACATCAATATGATTCAAGTTTGCGCCAAGCCCCAATCTGTCTATTTCTGCCTTTACTATATCTCTTATAGTGTCATCAGTAGCATGAATCATGCTTTGCTTTACATTTGTGCTTAAAAACTCATATAATGATCTCATTTTGTTAGTGTTTAAATTTAGGTTTGAATTCTTCTTTTATTGAGCAACTCTTAAACATATCAAAATTATTTGTTACATTAGAAACATCCCAATAAGACAAATCATGATTAAACTTTTTACAATCTACAAACATTCCTTCAGTATTTTTCATTTTTTCTGTTTTCCATCCACCTATATCTTGATTGAAGATTTCACAACTTTGAAACATACAACTTGCAATTATTACATTACTCATATCCCATTTTGATATATCACAATTGAAAATTTTGCAATTATAAAACATTGAACTTGTTGTTTGTACATTACTTGTAACCCATTCAGATATATCACAATTGAATTTTATACAGCTCCAAAACATGTTTTCCATAGTTGTAACTTTGCTTACATCCCACTTTGACACATCAGGATTCATATCTGCATGAGTACTCCAACCAAAATCTTTTCTATTACGATCAAAAACAGACTTCATATTTGTGACTTTGCTTACATCAATATGATTCAAGTCAGCATCATGACCCAACCTGTCTAATTCATCTTTCACTATTTGCTTTATAGTGTCATCAGTAGCATGAATTATGTTTGGCTTTACATTAATGTTTAGATATTCAGTTATTGATCTCATATTATTTAAACTTAGGTTTATATTATCAACTTCATTTGATAAAATGAGGTTTATATTCTTCTTTTATTGGGCATTTATAAAACATATAATTATAATCTTTTACATTTATTACATCCCAACCTGACAAATCTTGATTGAACTTTTTACATTCTTTAAACATACTTTCCATACCTTTTACATTGCTCACATCCCATTGCGATAAGTCTTGATTGAAATTTTCACATTCAAAAAACATACCATTCATATTTTCTACATTACTTACATCCCAACAAGATATGTTACAATTAAAATTTTCGCAACAATAAAACACCCAACTCATATTTTTTACATTACTTACATCCCAGTTAGATATATTAGGATTCAAATCTTTATAAAATGTATCTCCTGGTTTATTATTTAAGATTCCATAACCATCACATCTAAACACATTATACATATCAGTGACTTCACTCACATTTATATGATTCAAGTCAGCATCATGACCCAACCTGTCTAATTCATCTTTCACTATTTGCTTTATAGTGTCATCAGTAGCATGAATTATGTTTGGCTTTACATTAATGTTTAGATATTCAGTTATTGATCTCATAATGTCTTCTCCAACCCAATGTTATATTTAGATATTTTTGTTTGTGAGAATTCTGGCCAGTCTTCACTCAATATTCGTTTCATTTCACTTTCAAAGAAAGTGTCACCAGAAGTATTCTTTTTAACTTCTATGATTGTTTTAGTAAAGTTATAGGATTTATTGGTTTTATAGTTAAAGAATCTTAGATTGAAATCTATAGTGACTCTATACGTGTTTTCTTTATCTACCAATGTTATTCTGTAGAAATATACATCAAGTTTCTTCTCAAGATTTCTTGTGTCATAAATCAAGTTATCACTAATCCATTGTTGTTGTCCATCTAGCTCATAAGAAGTCACCGGAATTCTTAGTTTTGTTGACACATGATTGTTCTTGTCTTTTATCTCAAGAAACTTCTCTCCGCTTTCATATTCTCTGACTCTTATTTTTTGTCTATGAACTTTATGATTAATATGATCTTTGTTCATTTGAAAGTCTGGAGTGTCAAAATACACAGAATGATATGCAAGCAATATGCTTCCTTTGTCATCTTTGACAATCTTGAAGTTCTTGCAAACAAAATTGAAAAGCTCCTGACACATTGAAGATTCTAACACATATTTTGTGCAATATCTTTTGTCAAGCTTTATTTTCTTAGTGTCTTCTAATGATATGAATTCCATAGTTAAAAATAACTAATGGAATGTCATAGTTTGAATTTAAAAAAGAAAAACCGCCCAAGTTTAGGCGGTTGGGTATTCTTTTCGCTCGCCACTACTCAGAATAAAAACTCATGTAAAATGACTGTAGAATCTAAATAAAGTGTGTTGCATTGTCTTGCATGGGAGTACTCGGTACGGGACTCGAACCCATATTTTTAGCTTGAGAGGCTAATGAACTGACCAGTTATTCGAACCGAGCAAAAGTTTGGTTCTGATTCAGCTCAGAACCAATAGAAGCTCGCAACCTGGGTGCCCAAGCTTAGGCAGCCATTGCATATACAGTTTCATTGCCAGTTATTGGCTTCACAAATATCTACTTCTATTGTACTCCGCAGCAATCAAATCCAAACGACCCCAAATACAAATGTTGAGATACGAAGCCTACTCAACTAAGTTAGCATACCGTTTAGTGAATTCCCCAATCATTTCAGAGGCGTACTCCGTTGACTTTTAAGCATGCTGTTTGTGGAGTCGGAGGGACTCGAACCCTCGTCTTACTGAATTTCCTTTAGACATCAAACAATATCTGCTTGTAGGAGGTGGCAGAGTCGAACTGCCGCGACCACCCTGTCAAGGTGGCATACTTAACCACTATATTAACCCCCTATGTGGTGGTTCAAACTGTTTGCAAACAAACTATATGAACCATTTCTAACTTACTTACACATGCACCTGGTTGCTAGCCTATATGTCCAGTGCATCCTCGACATAAGAGAGACCATCTTGTTAAACTTCTTATGTGCCCTGTCCTCCCTCAGTAAGATCTACCATCAACCGTTTTACTGCACCATTTGATGCATCTGTTATAAACTATGTACCCAATTGGGCCCACCTGAGATTTTCACTCCGTACTATGAAGATGTTAAGCCATGAAGAGTTATCTTCGCCGGCAAATAGATTTGGTGCGGTGTGGCAGAGTCGAACTGCCGTGACTACTATGTGACAGTAGCATCTTAGACCACTAAATGAACTCCGCATTTATAATTGTATTTCTTTATGATCACATATAAGTTTGAATTTATATCCAAGTTCTTTGTATGCTTTGATTTTGTCTTTCATTTCTTGTTCATCTAATGTCCAATCTGACTTTATTTCAACTATCATATTCTCACTTGGAATGTAAAAGTCAGGTATTGCACATCTATATTCATTCTTTTGCGTATCAAAATACTTTATCCTTAATACTTCAACATCATAATCTATTTTTTGTTCATCTAATTCATTAGCATAATCAATTTCATATGAACTTCTAAGAAACACTTCTTTACCATTCCATGTTGTATACCATTCTGATTTATATTGATTTTTTGAATTGCTTGAATTTTTTCTCCCCGTTAAAAATGCATTACTAATAGATTGTCCAATATTTCTACAAGGAATACCTAAAAATTTAAAAATTGTTTGTGTTATTGAATGCTTATTTGGATAATTAAATTTATCGGATATTTCTTTAGCAGATAAATTATCTTCCCAATATAAATGATAAATTATTTGTTTTATTCTATTAAACTCATTTTCAACTTCAGATGTTCCAAGTTTTGTTTTGTCAAATCCAAAAATTTCAAGCATCTTAAATCCTTGTAAATTATGTATTTTGCAAAACTCATTATTACATTTTTCGCCAGAAATATATTTATTTCCACAAATTTTACAGGTTTTTAATATACTTAAATTAGAATTTAATACATATTTTTTATAACATTCTTTACATCTGCATTTATTCAAAGAAGCTCGTTTCCCGACCATAAAATATTTTCCACAATTTATGCATTTTGCTTCTTTCAATAAATGTGATTCATTCTTCGTAGAAAAACTTCTGGCGCATTCTTTAGAACAAAATCTACCACTTCCATAAGTGCCATCATGTTCTTTACCACAATTTTCACAAATCATAAATTAAATTTGAACTATTTAATTAATAATAATGCTAATTTACATATTATTAAAAAATTGTTCAAATATTTTTGTGCTCTGGGTTGGATTCGAACCAACGACTTTCACCTTGTAAGGATGACTTTCTAAACCACTGAATTACCAGAGCATTATTGATTAATATAGACATATAGATAGGACGTTTTCATGGATTTTCACCATTAGTTTTATACACTCTCAGATTTCGCTGAACACTCATGAAACATAATGTCATGGGATCCCTGTGCTGACTTGTCAAGCAGTGATTGTTATTTTACACCTACAGCCTTGTGGTAACCTACCATTCTCGGGATTAACGTTTTGTATATGTCTGTGTTGTCCTATAAGGATTCGAACCTTAAACTTCTGAGTCAGAGTCAGATATGTTGCCAATTACACCATAGGACAATAAAACTGTTAGAATTGAACTCAACGACTACGCCATAGTACCATGTGGGTTATCGTGATATTGTCCAACTTTATCCAATACTGCGCCCAGCTACCCCATCTTTTCTGAAGTATGTAGGAATCGAACCTCCCAGGCTACTAATCAGGTACTTTTGTTAGTTGCCTATCTACGCATCAGATACTCTAACATTGTACTCCCGACGGGAATCGAACCCGCACCTCCAGATTGAAAGTCTGACGGCTTAAAACCATTGGCACCACAGGAGCATTTGAATGTCCCCTCACCGAGACTCGAACTCGGAACCTTACGCTTAAGAGGCGCAAGCTCTAAACCAATTGAGCTATGAGGGGCTAAGTTAAAGAGTCACATATTCAAACTATTTCTTTGTGCTCCCACTGGGACTCGAACCCAGAACCTCCACGCTTAAAAGGCGGGAGCTCTAATAACCAATTGAGCTATGGAAGCATTTATTGTACCCCCGCAGGGAGTCGAACCCTGGACCCACTGATTAAGAGTCAGTTGCTCTGCCAACTGAGCTACGGAGGCATTAGAGCCTGCAGTATGGGAATCGGACCCATTTGGTATTGCATCCAACCGGTATTGTGCAAACCAAAGCTGAATTAAATCACCAGATTAATATTCACCTAACGACATACGTATTAGTTAGACAAATACTTCAGCTACCCGGCATAAAAATAATAACTAACCAAACCTTGACCGTGTTCAATAATGTCCCCCTCCTCTTCAGTATCTCTGCTGATTGGCCCCTATGCTTTGAACAGAGGAATTCGGGCACATGGGATAAAATCCTGGGCTGGCATCAAGCTAACGGTGTACATATAGCCAACTCAATGTACTCGATTGCAGTTCCTGAGTTTTGGACCATCCGTCGATGGATTCCAAAACCTTCTCAATCTTGTTGTCGATTTGATTAACTATTATAAGATATTTAGTTGTCCCAGCAGGACTCGAACCTGCAATCTTCTGAGTCAAAGTCAGACGTGTTAGCCAGTTCCACTATGGGACAATAAAATAAACCAACTTCCACTTATTTGTTAGCCACCAAATGCAAGCATTTGGAAAAGTTTCCATTGGTGCAATCATCTACGGAGTCAAACCGTTTATCTTCTGCCTATAGCAGTGCTCTGAATCTTTACGTACGCATCGTTGAGCTATGATAATTGTCTTATTGCGGAGAGAGGAGGATTCGAACCTCCATGGGCTTATTCATGGCCAATTTATTACACCCGACAGGTCTACCCTGCTATGCCTATCCAGTTACATCACCTCTCCATAACTGCCTTGACTAATCCGGCGAGCCTTATTTATTTCGTGCACGCCGCTGATTTCCACAGCTATTTGCATTCTTAGGCAGCAGTTGTTGGGATTACAGGATTCGAACCTATAAGGAGTTATTACGACGCGTTCGTTTGATTTATTACCTCCAGCCTCACCTGAGGCCCATGTTTACCATTTCACCAAATCCCAATAAGTGGTGGCTATCTATCCCTACCACCATAGCTACTTACGATTAGCATTCTCGTTTGAGGACGAAAGGAGGTTAAAGTCCTCAGGGACGGAACGGGTACGTTGAGACCGCGCGCCTCTTTTGTTTTAAAATTTAGTATTAACATTGCGGGTACGACGAGACTCGAACTCGCGACCACATGAGTGACAGTCATGCATTCTAACCAACTGAACTACGCACCCACTTTAAAATAAATAAGAGAATGAAAGAATGAGAGAATCAATTTTTTGTCGGAGTTGAACCGACGACCCATAATTTAAACGATTATTGCTCTACCACTGAGCTAGAAAAACGAAGTAACTCATTCTATGACTACTTATTTAAGCGGAGATGACGGGACTCGAACCCGCACCGCCGGAGTGACAGTCCGGTACTTGTAACCAATTCAACTACACCTCCAATTGGTGCCAGGTTTTTGTAACATCCACCAGTGCGCGCACGGCTTCTACGAATCACAGAGGGAACCTTGGCCTGAAAACCACCTGCCTGCAGGAAATTGATATGAAACGGGGAATCGAACCCCCAAGTCCTCCGTCGTTCACTGACGTTATGCATACCACTTACACCATATCATATTTTTTCGAATGCTAATCAAACCTCAATAAGCTGCAACTAATCTTTGGATAATATAACATACGTCCCGTAAATGTTAATCTATCTGCATTGCAGTACAGTAGAAAAATCTTTACTTGAGCCCAAACCCAGAATCGAACTGAGATTTCTGGAATACCACACCAGCGTTCTACAGCCTATTGAACTATTCGGACTTCATTTACTTATTTGAGCCGGTAGACGGACTCGAACCGCCAACATCCGCATTACAAGTGCGGCACTCTGCCAATTAAAGTTATACCGGCATATTATTTGTGGTCCGGTCAGATTCGAACTGACATACTCTCTAAAGAAACAGACTTACTCTTTCTGTCATTGGTCACCGATATACTCAAAGTAACAGACCATTTTAACAAGAGGAAACTAAATGAGTAAAGCTTTTAATATTCAGTAACAGTGAAATTTTCGAAGTAACTCATTTATTACTGCTTGTCATAAGTTTGAAAGTGAACTGCTATTTGAAATAGTCTTTCCAACCTCTTATGTCTCATTTACAGACATTCTTTCCCTAACCTTCGGACCGAGAATATATAACGGAGCAATTCTAACCACCGATTATTCGCCACTCAGTGGAATTTTTACTTTCAAGTCGGAGAGGGAGGACTCGAACCTCCGAAGGTATTAACCGGCTGATTTACAGTCAGCTGCAATTGCCGCTATGCGACTCTCCGATTTAGACAGTTAAGTAACGCCGTAGCCGTGATTCCCTGTCCAGTTAGACTAACCCTACGATTACAATAGTCTAACCAATCTGTCCAATAAAGTAGGGTACCCTAAAGAACCTGTTCTGTACTCGGTACGGGATTCGAACCCGTGATTTCTAGGATGAAAACCTAACGTCCTGGACCAGACTAGACGAACCGAGCATAACACTTATTATGATGTTCGGGTGATAGACCTTTTGCAACATAAGTTACTGTCATAGTTGCTAGCGCCCTTTATGTCATATCACCATCTATTCCCTTTGACAGCGTCGGATAACGATATCATCATATAAGTATAGTAGCGGGAGGAGGATTCGAACCTCCGACTTCCTTTTGGGAAGTACTGGCTTATGAGACCAGCGAGATAGGCCACTTCTCTACCCCGCATCATGAAAAAACAGAGAAAATCGGAAGAGTGTCTTATAATGTTGATTTTTGTAAGAATTGAACTTACTGCCTTCTGCTTGAAATGCGGATGCTCTAACCAAATGAGCTAAAAAATCGAAGTAACTCTTTCCTTGGCTACTGTTTTGCGGGTGTGGACGGGATCGAACCGCCGACCTACTGGTTAGAGAGTACTTGACGCTTCGAACGTCCATGTCTAGAATAGTTCTCCCATAAGTACTCATTAGGTTTTTACTGAACCATAACAGTATACAGCCAGTTGCTCTGCCAATTGAGCTACACACCCATTATATTTCTTTTTCTTTATGCTCAAGAATAAGCTTAAAATTATAGCCTTGTTCTAAATAAGCTTTTTTCTTATCTTTCATTTCTTGTTCATTAAATGTCCAATTTGATTTTATTTCAACTATCATATTTTCTAAAGGTATATAAAAATCAGGTATTGCACATCTAAATTCATTTTCTATTGTATTAAAATACTTTATTCTTAAAGATTCAACATCATAATCAATTTGTTTTTCATCTAACTCATTAGCAAAATCTTCTTCATAAGATGATCTTAAATATACATCTTTACCATTCCATGTTGTATGCCAATGTTGTTTATATTGATTATGAATCATTCCAACTTCTTCTCTACCTTCTATATAATTTTCATTAGTTGCATATTTAACTGATTTAACTGGAATTTCCAAATATTTTTTAAAAAACTTTTGAGTAATATTTGTTGGTGTTGATGTATAATTAAACATTTTAGCCAATTGTGTACTACTCATATTTTTATTCCAATATAAATCATATAAATAGTTTCTAATTCTATAAAATTCTTCTTCAACTTCTTCTGTCCCATATTTATTCTCATCAAACCCAAAATATTTTATAAGATTTCTAAAATGTTGAACATTATGTTTTTTACAAAATTCATTATTGCATTCACCATTTTGATTTCTTAATCTACCACATATAGGACAATGTAATTTTCTTTTGCTCATGTAAATTATGCTTATTTAATTAATAATAATACTTTAGAGTAATTATTGTTAATCTTAAAGCAATTATTTTGCGGGAGTGGGGAATTTCGAAATCACCGACCATTGCCTTAACGGGGCACCGCTCTGCCTCTGAGCTACACTCCCATAAATAATATTTGTCGTGGCCCTGGGGCTCGAACCCAGCTGGGACCTACTACCCTTTCGACTGTTTATAAGACAGAGGGGATATGCCACGGATGGTGCAGGACTCGGTGATTCTGCCGAGGATCACTCCTGCATATTGAGCGGTAGACGGGGCTCGAACCCGCAACCCCAGACTTGGAAGGACCGTACTCTACCAATTGAGCTACTACCGCATAATATGTAGCGGGGATGGGAATCGAACCCACGACCATCAGGTTATGAGCCTGGTAAGCTACCGCTGCTATACCCCGCATCAAGTTTGTGCCAGCTGTAGGACTCGAACCTACTTACTGCGAGAGGCCAATATCGGAATTTGTTAACGCAGATGTGTTTTACAGACACAACCGATTAAGCTGGCATTTTATAAATAACTTGGATAGGATTTGAACCTTCTGTTTCTGTTCGGTTGTTGTCAACCTCTGTCAGCGTTTATACCAATTAAACTTCTCAGTTATTATTGTTTCACAATTAAACTTCTCAGTTATTATAACTTTATTTGACCGATACACGTACAAGTTTCCTTCATACACCTTGCACTCCTTTATCACACACCCTGCAATGAAGTTTCAGTAGTGACCATTTTCCCGCTATCCGAACTCTATAGAAGTTCTCCCTCTCGTTCAAATTTGCTATTTTGTGGGATTCGAACCCAAACCAGATAACTGTTTCCTCATTGCAATCAGGCATATTATCTAAGTTTCTTTACGTCTCCGGGCTTCCCGCCCAGCGTGCTAGACCGCTACACTAAAAATAAATTACTCGGCAAAGTAACGATTTGTTAACAGATTGAGGGTACTTTCATAAAATTGCCGTTCTATGATTTCCGCTTACCTTCCATCAATACTGTTAGCCATGTTCTGTACCCGAGGCGGGAATCGAACCCGCACGCCCTTTAGGGGCAACAGATTTTAAGTCTGTCTTGTCTACCAATTCCAACACTCGGGCACTTTCGGTTTTGTTGAGAGCTATTCTGTTGCTCTCTGAGACCGAAAACTCTATTGTAACCATCAAAACCTTTTTTGTTAAGATGCGCTCGCATCAGGTGCACTGGATAGTGCTCCATCCGTTATAGCTTTCAAACGGAACTTGCCTGCATCTTAAGTGCGCCCGCTGGGACTCGAACCCAGGACCCCCACATTAAAAGTGTGGTGCTATCTACCAACTGAGCTACGAGCGCATGTTCCACAAGTATTTCACAACACTTATGGTTGATTGCTATGGCCTTCCATAACAATCTTCAAGTTTAGACCATGCCTTTCCAACTTACTTATGAATTGACTCTATAGGTTTCAAGAGTCTACAGACACAAGTTTGTTGAACCATGTTGTAAATAAATCTAAACTTGTTTTATTTAGATTCTACAGTATGTCAAAGACCATATTATCAATCTCAATGTTTTTGAAATTGATAATTTAATATAGAAACTTTTTTATGTAATTCAAAATCTCTATAAAAAATTTTTTGTTGTTCAGGAAGGAATCGAACCTTCGTCCCCAGCCGTAACGGCTGGTGCTATTCTCCAATTCACGCTTAGGAATATCCTCCGCCTAAGTTTATCGCTACTGAACAATCTGTGTTTCAAAGAACTTTTTATAATATAGTATATTTTTTCAAAAATTCAAATATAATATGAAAAAAATCCGAAGAACTTTTGGTCCCCCGGATTTTCAATGTATATATAGTGTTTAATTAGTTTATGCAATGAAAACCCGGAAGCGGCAATCCTTATATTGTCCTTCTTCTAATTTTACTACTATATTTGTATTATAGGTCTGTTGCATTTTTCTTTAGTATAATTTCAATTTAATAATAATAAGATATTTTAAAATAGATAAAATTTTGTCAAAAATTCAATAAAAATATCAATTTTTTAAAGCAATTTTATTATCATTAATACATTATTTTCTCAAGTTCTGACATTCTTTTCTCTATTTCTTCTATTCTTTTGGATTTTTGTTTGATTTCTTCTTCAATTTCTCCAAAACGTTTTCCATATTCATTAGCTACTTCTTCAGCTTTCTTGTCACCTTCTTCAGTTCTTTTCGCATACCATTGTCCTACATCTTCT